>Ga0307434_1000240_pt1 | contig 45360 bp, 47 predicted proteins | sample SalMarWE160220MG_FD_202156 | JGI IMG/M metagenome (GOLD analysis project Ga0307434, IMG submission 202156) | Salt marsh sediment microbial communities from the Plum Island Ecosystem LTER, Massachusetts, United States - WE1603-220 | ecosystem: Environmental > Aquatic > Marine > Intertidal zone >... | reverse complement strand
TTTGGAAAGGAGTATTTTTTCGCAAGAACTCAGATATTAGCCTTCTAGCGCCAAGATGAAACACAAACATTAGAAAGCGCCAGCAAAAGACAAACTCGGAATGCCATACGTTATTCTGTTGGGATTTCTATAATCCTCAACACCTGAAAATAGAGAGTAAATATTGCCAAAATAGTGCTGTAAGGTTATCAGGAATACTTTTATTAGTTCTATTTTATCTTTTTGATGTCTGTCAAAAACTTTCTCTGGGCTATTGACATTTCCACAATTAGTTTCCTTAGTTTTCTCCACTCTTCTACCCATTGCTGAACCTCCCGTCTTAGATTTTTAGGAATATATATTGTTTTTGTTTTTTTACCTTCTTTCCAAGTCAAGAGGGTTGTTTCGTGTAGAGGAGCATTTTTCATGCATTTACATTTTGGATTGCCGCAGCGTTTTTTTGTAATAGTAAGTGAAGCCTGAATAAAAGGTTTGGTTTTTCTTATTCGCTTTAAAATTTCTCTACCATGTTCACTTGTAATCGCTTTTCTACCCATGAGTTAAGTATAAATACTTTCCTTGTTATTATCAAGAAAATAATCTCTTTGCGAAAAATTATTTCGCAATTATAAATATATTTAATCAGTCTTTGTGGATAAATATTGAAAAATTTATGCGAAAAATTTTAATTCTTTATTGCTGAATAATATCACAAATTTATATCCTTCCAAAGGTTTCTTCAAGCTCCTGCCGCAACAAATGGATAAAAATCCCTTGAATAACATAAATATTTCTATCTCATCCAGTGCCTGGTGGCATGCAGGCAAAAAATCCTGTAAGCCCTATTACTTACCACTTTATTATTTTTTATAAAACTGTGTATCATATCTAATGCTTATGAGTTATATTTCATGGGGTGTATTTGATTCTATTGATCTGTATTTTATTGTAAAAATGGATGTCTTTTGAAAATCCTTTTGCTAAAAATAAAGAGTTTAAAAAGACTAATTTTTATCCTTTTATCTTGTTTTTAGCTGAGGGCAGAATTAAATTTTCAATGTTTATATGGTTACTTTAAGATCTAATATATATTGTAAACATTGAAGTTAGAGAAACTGGCATGAGTAAAATTCTAACTATTGCAAATCAGAAAGGCGGGGTTGGTAAAACTACAACCGCTGTAAATCTTGGAGCGGGTTTAGCTGTTTCTGAAGTAGATACACTTCTTATAGATATGGATCCCCAGGCAAATGCTACTATTGGATGTGGAATTGATTATAGACACACTGATAAAAGTATATACGAAGTACTTGTAGAGGGAATTGATATTAACTCTGCAATAGTTCCAACCGAAATTCCATTTCTGGATATTTTACCGTCAACTACACGGCTTGTCGGAGCTGAAATAGAAATGGTTTCAATGATTAGCCGGGAAAATATCCTAAAGAAAAATATTGAAGAAATAAAAAAGGACTATAGGTATATTATAATTGACTGCCCTCCTTCTCTTGGGCTTTTGACAATAAACTCACTTTCAGCGTCGCATTCAATCATTATTCCGATCCAATGTGAGTACTACGCTATGGAAGGACTTGGACAGCTACTCCATACAATTCGTTTAGTTCAGAGAAGTTTAAATATAGGTCTTCAGATAGAAGGTGTTCTAATTACAATGTACGATTCGAGGCTTAGATTGTCAAAAGAAGTAACAGAACAGGTGCGAAGCCACTTTAAAGAAAAAGTCTATCAAACTGTTATCAGACGTAATATTCGTCTTGGTGAATCACCCAGTTTTGGGAAACCGATAATACTTTATGACGCTTCCTGTGCTGGAGCCCAGGACTATATGAATTTAGTCGGAGAAATTTTAAAGAATGACGGCCAAACGATTGGGTAAAGGGATCAGTGCTATCATTCCTGAGTATCCACTGGGAATGGAGCTGGTTTACAAAGTTGCAGAGATAGAACTGGATAATATCCGTACAAATTCAAATCAGCCAAGAAAAGATTTTAATGAAGAAGCAATGGCTGAACTGAAACAGTCAATTCGCGAAAAGGGGATTATACAGCCAATAACAGTCAGGCAAATTGATGGAGAATTTGAACTGATCGCTGGCGAGCGTCGATTAATAGCATCCCAGGAATTAGGGCTGAAGACAATCCCATCGTACATTCTACCAGTTAAGAGTGATGCTGAGATGGTCGAGTTGGCGCTCATTGAAAATTTACAACGCGAGGATTTGAACCCCGTTGAAGAAGCAAAAGCATATCAGATACTTTCTGATACATTTGGTCTATCCCACGAAGAAATCGCAAAAAAGGTGGGTAAAGTAAGATCAACAATCACTAATTCATTGCGATTATTAAATCTTCCTGACCCAATTCTAAAGGATTTGAGGGAGGCTAAACTGAGTGCCGGTCATGCCAGACCAATCCTCTCTTTAGATAGCGAGAAGCAGCAGATTAATCTTTGGAGGCGTATAAAGAGAGATGGGCTTAGTGTTCGAGATGTCGAGTCTCTAGCGAAAAAAGTGGAGCCGACAAAACATAAACTTCCTGAGAAAAAAAATCAGATAAAAACACCCTTTATTAAAGATTTAGAGGAGCGGCTAATGCACATTATGGGTTCACGGGTTAGGATTCGAGGTAACGAAAATAAGGGGAATATTGAAATAGAATTTTATTCAAAGGAAGATTTGAATCGTTTATTGGAAATTTTTGAATCTATTGAGGACTCATCAAATTGAAAAAGAATTACTATACTTTACATATTCTCGCAGATAATAAAGAAAAACCGTTTATTCGAACCTTCAGTACTACAACAACTCGGATTGTTATTTCTTTATTGGCAATAATAATTGTCTCGACTATTATTATTATCTCTTACTCTTTGCCAAAAGCTTTGAAGTACAATCGAGTTTCAGTCGAGAATGAGCAATTAATTCAGGATCGGCTTATGGTAACGAAAATACTTAGCGACTATAATCAGATCAAGCAGATGGATCGATATATTAGATCAGTTCTTGGACCTGATCTAAGCCTTTCCTCACTTGACTCTCTTGACTTTGATTCTCTGTTCATTCCTCCTGGTGTCAACAATCATCTCGCAAGTAAATCAATAGAGATAAGTTACCTTGAGAACATACCGATTTATCCTCCTGTTAATGGCTATATTACACAAGGTTTTATTGATGATCACATTATTACTGAGGATAATCACTACGGTGTTGACGTTGCAGCATCTGAAGGGGAACCGGTCAAGGCGGCAGCATCCGGCGTTGTTGTGTTCTCAAACTGGACTTATCATTTAGGGTATATGATAATTATTTATCACGCAAATGGTTATTTTACTATTTATGGACACAACCAGAGAAATATAGTTGAGGAACATCAATATGTGAATAGGGGTGAAGTTATTGGTTACCTTGGAAATACCGGTATTAGTAACGGTCCACACCTTCACTTTGAAATATGGAGAGAAGGAAATCCAATAGACCCACAAAGTATGATATATTCTTATAGACGTTCAGATGTATCTATTAAACATAGTGGGAGATAGATAAGAGGTAAATTTATGAAGAGGAAGGATTCATCAATTAATACTATAATTGGAGAGAATGCAACGGTTAACGGTGATATTAAGTTAGCCGGAAATATTGTGGTTAATGGTAAAGTAAATGGAGATATTGAGACAAAGGGGATAATTAGAGTGCTTCAAGGTGCTATAATTATTGGTAAGCTAGTCGGTAAAGACCTTCATATCGGAGGACAGGTCGAAGGAAATGTGATAGCCTCAGGTAAAGTTGTACTAGGTGATAGATCTCTGCTTCATGGTGATGTGGAGGCAGCACAAATTGTCATAGAAGAAGGAGCGCAATTCGAAGGTAAGTGTGATATGCAAACCAGACCGGTAGCCCAACATTCTGTAAAATCTGAAAACAGTGAAGTACTCTTTAAATAGTAACTGCTATTCAAATCTCCCCTTACTTCATAGTAACCTTTTTATATTAATTATCAATTGTAGGTATTGTAACTGATAAGTATATGTTGCAGTCAAGATACGTCAGACATGGAAAATATTTCAACCTAAGATTTAACAAGAATTAGTTTTAATATAATAGTTCACCACTGAGGGAAACGGGATATAACAGAAAAGATATAAAATGATCAAGTTGCTCCGTAGGAGATCCTTCGAATCTATATTCATCCCGTGTAATAACAAGAAGATAAAAATGATGAGTTATTGGATTTGCAAAATATTACACGGGGTTTATGAAGACGCCTTGTGTTACGAGCTTGATTTAACGGGTATAGCTTACCAAAGACAGTTAGAATTAGATGTTCATTATAAAAATGTTGTATTTGATTGCAGATTTAGAGCTGATCTTCTTGTTGAAAAGAGAATTCTTGTAGAAAACAAATCTATGAAAAAGATAACAAATCAGGATGAAGCACAATTAATTAATTACTTTTCCAGAGGTCACGTAGGACTCCTTCGGAGAATCCCTATGGGGAAAAAACAATACGATTAAGAGTAGGGCTATTGTTTAATTTTGGTGCTGAGAAATTCGAAATGATGAGAAGAATATTTTGATAATTCAGTGTCCCGACGGGATCCCTTTGGGGTAACTCCGTGTCTTTCAGTGGTGAACTATAGGGAAATGGGGAAAAAGGTATCAGTCATACTTTTTCTATGTATAACTTCAACAGTTGTTCTGGCTAGTGGCGACTCAATAGCAGACATGGTTATAATGCACCGAATGATGCTTCTTGCATTACAATTGGGTATAATTCTCTTTGTGGCGAGACTTGGAAACATCTTATTTGAGAAATTTAAGATGCCTGGTGTGTTAGGCGAATTATTAGCCGGTGTATTTATTGGACCATATTGTCTTGGAGCAATTACTCTCCCCGGTCTTTCACATGGGTTGTTTCCTTTGTATTCGCCAGAATTTCCTATATCACCTGAGCTGTATGGTATATGCACAATTGCCTCAATAGTCTTGCTATTTGTCGTTGGTCTTGAGACTGATATAAAACTTTTCCTTCGCTATTCTATTGCCGGGAGTCTTGTCGGTGCGGGTGGTGTTATTGCATCATTTGTACTTGGCGATATTATGACAATGATATTTTCTAAAATGCTTTTTGGTGTTTCTTTAGGATTTTTCGCTCCCCCATGTCTATTTCTCGGCATCATCTCAACAGCAACCTCAGTCGGAATATCTGCAAGAATTCTTTCAGATGAGCGAGCTCTTGATTCTCCCGAAGGTGTTACTATTTTAACGGGGGCAGTCGTTGATGATGTTCTTGGAATTATATTTTTAGCTGTCGGGTTGGGAATAATTTCAGCATCCAAATCTTCCGGAAACATTAACTGGGTACACATTGGAATCATTGCCGCCAAAGCAGTTGGAATATGGATTGCTGCAATGGTGATCGGAATAATAGCCTCTCAAAAAATCAGCGTCTTATTGAAGTGGTTTAGAGACCGCTCGTCAATTGCTATAATGGCTTTTGGTTTTGCACTCATCCTGGCAGGGCTCTTTGAAGAGGCAGGGCTGGCTATGATAATTGGCGCTTACGTCATGGGATTGTCTCTATCCAAAGCTGACATAAACCGCGTCGTCAGGGAGAAAATGACATCAATCTATGCTTTGCTTGTTCCTGTATTTTTTACAGTAATGGGAATGCTTGTTAACGTCCGTCTTCTAGCTTCTAAAGAAGTCTTCCTCTTCGGGGTTTTTTATACAATAATTGCCGACGTTGCTAAAATTGTCGGCTGCGGTTTTCCTGCACTATTCTGCAACTTCAATATGCGCGGTGCTTCAAGAATAGGTTTTGGAATGTTACCACGAGGGGAGGTTACACTTATCATTGCCGGGATCGGATTAGCTATCGGTGTTCTAAATCCGGAAATATTCGGTGTGGTGGTTCTTATGGTGCTTGTAACGGCTTTAATAGCGCCACCAGCGCTTGTGGCTTTAATAAAAAACCCGGCTAGTGGTCTTCGAAAGCCCGTTGTTTCAAAAAAGGGTCCTGTTCTATCATTCAGTTTTCCATCTTTTCAAACAGCTGATTTATTAGTCATCAAACTTCTTGGGATTTTTGAATCCGAGGGATTTTTTGTTCATTCCCTAAGCAGAAGCAAGCGCATCTATCAACTTCGAAAGGATGATGTGGTAATAGGTTTCCAGCACAGAGGAACTGACATTATCTTTGACTGCAGCAGGGCAGAGGTTCCCTTTATAAACACAGCAATGTATGAAGTTCTCGCTGAACTTGAACAAACTGTTAAGGAACTAAAGAAACCGGTTGACAGAGAAGCTATTGGACGTAAACTCCAGGAATATGTTTCCGGAACTTTTAGAGGAACTGCACTTGCTGGCTATCTTTCTAAAAACTTGCTTGAGCCAGAACTAAAAGGCAAAAACAAGTATGAAATTATAGATGAACTCCTGAATCTTTTAGATCGTAACAGATTGATAAAAAATTTAGAAGATACGAGAAATGCAGTCTTTACACGTGAAAAAAACATGTCAACAGGTATGCAGTTCGGGATAGCTATTCCACACGGAAGGACAGATGCAGTTGATCAGTTAGTCTGTGCAGTTGGGATCAAGCCCGAAGGTGTGGATTTCAAATCCATTGATGGGCAGCCTTCCAAAATTATTGTTCTGACGCTATCGCCTAAGAATGCCTCCGCTCCTCACATGCAATTCATGTCAATGGTCAGTCAGGCTTTAAATGAAAAAGGAAGGAAGTCTCTTCTTGTCTGTAAAACACCTGAAGAGATGTTTAATGTATTAACCGGAAGTAAAAGTGCCTGAATATAGGTCTCTTTGCAGTTTTTAAAAAGGCTCATCATTTTGAAATTTCATAAACCGTTAGTTTTACAATAATAGATGTTTTAGAACTGTCCCTCTGCTATTTAAAACTTCATCGTAATTTCTGCCGTTATTTTTTTCTCAAAGTATACCGATTAGAACTCAGTCACGCTGCGACTTAATACCGTAAACCTTTATTAAAGATAGAATAAAGAGCACAATAATTTGTCTTTTCATCATAACATCTTTGTGGAAATTTGATATATTTTGTTTTCTACTTTCCAGCCAGGCTACAGGATCAGCTCAAGTCCTTCAGTTGCAAGAGAAATTTTTATATTCTGATTATCTTGGCTGGATTGCATATAATCAATAGCGTCATTTAATATTCTAAAAAGTTTATCATCGGAATATGAAGGGTCATGATGAAATAGTATAAGATGCTTAACATTTGCTTGTTTGGCAAAATTTACACCTTGAATAGAAGTGCTGTGTCCCCAATTTTCTTTTTCAATACTTTCGGCTAGTGTAAATTGAGCGTCAAAAATCAACACATCCGCATTTTGGAAAAATTTAATATATTTTTCAAGTTGGATATCGTTAATATTTTTATATTCAGAATCAGTGGCATAAACCAGCGATTTTCCTTTATAATCTAATCGGTAACCAAAGGAACCGCCTGGATGGTTTAACATCAAATTTGTAATGCGTATCCCATTAACTGATATTGTGTCTCCTTTGCGAAGTTGAACGAATTCTATATTAGCTCCCATTGCGGCTAAAGGCACGGGGTAATATTCATCTTCTTGCTGATTACTGATTCTTTGCTCCAGTCCATTATGAGCACCGTAAATTGTAATCAAGTTACCAGAGGTATATGCTGGCATGAAAAAAGGAAATCCCTGAATATGATCCCAATGCGTGTGGCTTAAAAATATATGCGCTTCACCTTGACCATCACCAAATTCTTGCTTCATCAACTTTTCACCCAACTTGCGTATTCCGGAGCCGGCATCGAGAATAATATGTAATCCATTTACGAATAAGTATATGCAAGGTGTGTTGCCTCCGACAACTCCAGCATGATAAAATGGTTGTTTTTTTAAAAATTCTCTTATTGATTAATCGGAATAAACCACTACCTCTGGTAGTGGTATCATAAAAGGTTTTACCGTTATATTAATTAAATTGCGCCTCCCTGAAAGGTACCCAAAATTCAAGGAGGTGCAAAATGAGTAAGCGCTTTAAGAAGTTATCACACACGCTATATGAATGCAAGTATCATATTGTGTTTTGTCCGAAATATCGTTTTAGGATATTTGAAGGTGACATAGCAGAATACACGAGGCAACAAATATATAAGCTTTGTGGACAAAAAGATTTAATAGAGGTATTTGAATTAAATGTTAGGAATGATCATATCCACCAGGTACTTTCAATACCTCCTAAGTATACTGTTTCTGCGCTAATGGGTTATTTGAAAGGCAACCTATCGACACGTTTGTTTCACAGATATGCTCACATAGGGAAGAAGTATTGGGGACGTCATCTGTGGTCACGAGGTTATTGTGTAAGCACAGTTGGATTGGATGAATAAAAGATTCGCAAGTATGTTCGCTGGCAAGAGGAGAATGAAAAACAGATTGAAAGCCAGCAGATAAGAATATTCGAGTAAACTTAAGAATAGGGTACCTTTCAGGACAATTTACAAGCCACCGCCTCTGGCGGTGGTAGTTGACTCATCATCTGTTAGATTTTGTCTGGAAGCCTCTTTGATAAGATTAAAGGTTTTTGCCTTAATTTCATTGCTGTCTGGTGGAGATGGGATTGAACCGCGAATTCCATAGAATTGTACCTTTATATTTTCAGAGTTTGCGCTTCTCATAGAGTTGCCTCCATGATGTGATTTTTAGTATGGGTAGTATGGTTTATCAATTTAATATTTATTTTAAGCAATTTTTTTCAATATCGAATTTTATTTTGGAAAAATCAATATCTAATTCGCACTTCACATTGTTCAATTAACTATATAAGGCTCATAATAATTGGAATTTGTGACGAAGCTAACACCTTACACTGATTTAGTTTAACCTTCCGATGGCTCTCAGCCTCCGAAAGGTTATAAAACTGGTAAATAGGAAGTGAACTTTTATCTTTTTAAAGTGTAAAACGATAGTACGTATAATATTTTGGATTTTTGCCAGTTTTATTTTGTTTGAGAATCTAATAGGCTTTATGTAAATTAAGGCGTGATTTTTAGGTTTGACAAAATAGTATTAAAAGTGGAGGAGTAATAATATGAAACGAATGTTTTTTGTAACGTTTTTGGCAATTTTTCTTATTTTCAGCTGCTCTAAGGAAGTTGTAGAAGAGGAACCTGTTACAGAGGAGAAAATACAGGTTAGTCCTCCTGAAGAGGAAATAACTGAACTTCCTCCTGTTGAAGCTGAGGTTGTTGAACCATTACCGGTTGAAGAACCTGTAGTGGAGACTGAAGAGACACTTCAGGAAGTTCCCGAGGCTGTCGAAAAAGTGGCTATTGAAGAAGAGGAACCTGTAGTGGATACTCTTAAACAAGTAGAAGGGCAATTAGAAGAAGTACTTGAACTGGTTGCTGAAGGTGATAGTATTGATGTATTCTATATGGTAAAACCCAACGATTGGCTCTCAAAAATTGCGATTAGTGAGTATGGATCAGTAAATATGTGGAAAGCAATATATAGATGGAATCGTAAAAAGATAGGGGACAATCCAAATCTGATATATCCATTTCATGAATTCCTTCTGAAAAAACCTAAAGAAATTGCAAACCCTATCGAATACGATTTCTATGAATATACGGTAAAGCGGAATGAATCTTTATGGTTTATCGCTGGTAAAGAATATGGTAACAACTATGCCTGGATAGTGATACTAAGGGATAATGCAGATGTTTTAGGGGCAAATCTCGAGAAAATACCGGCAGGTACAGTTTTAAAACTCAGAACAAAATTGTTCTAAACTGTATTTGAAATTGATTAATTTATAAATCGGGGTAATATAATATGCCCCGATTTTTTTATATTCCTAATAAATAGCAGTTATTTTTAAGTTAAAATTTGTTATCATTCTGGTGATAATTTTTAAATTAAACTTTTGCATAATCATGTTTAGTTTGGAGATAGTATGGAAAATGTTCAGGTAATCAAGACTCTCGACTGGCTGATAATAGCTATGTACTTTGTTTTTGTTGCGGGAATTGCTGTTTATTTTTACAAAAGAGCAGGAAAAAGTAGAGCTGAATTCTTTCTTTCCGGCAGGAATTTACCCTGGTGGATTGCTGGCACTTCTATGGTTGCAACTACTTTTGCGGCAGATACGCCATTGGCAATCACTGAATTAGTAGCAAAGAACGGTATTGCCGGTAACTGGATATGGTGGAATATGCTATTTGGGGGAATGCTTACAGTTTTTTTCTTTTCGAGGCTTTGGCGTCGGGCTGGAATAATGACAGATGTAGAATTTGCGGAAATTCGCTATTCAGGCAAGCCTGCTGCTTTTTTAAGAGGCTTTCGTGCCATCTATCTTGGGTTATTCATGAATGTAATTATCATGGGCTGGGTTAATCTCGCGATGGTAAAGATTTTAAGTGTGATGTTTCCTGATATAACATTTTTAGGATTGAAAAGTATTTCTTTTTTAGGATTTCAATTTAGTGCTCATCTTCTTTGGGTTGGCGTAATTTTACTGATTGTAGCAGTCTGTTCTTCTCTTTCTGGTTTATGGGGAGTTGCTGTGACTGATACTTTTCAGTTTGTTATGGCTATGGCTGGAACTATTATATTGGCAGTGATTGCTTTAAACCTTCCATCTGTAGGTGGTATATCGGGATTAAAGGAGAAATTACCTGAGTGGGTTTTTAAATTTACTCCTTCAGTAGGTAGTAATACAAGAACATCAGTCGGTGGAGCTTTATCTATGACAGTAGCGGCATTTATTGCTTACATTGGAATTCAATGGTGGGCTTCATGGTATCCGGGTGCCGAACCAGGTGGAGGCGGTTATATTGCACAGAGAATGATGTCAGCAAAAAATGAAAAGCATTCATTATTTGCCACTCTTTGGTTTACAATTGCACACTATGCTATTCGTCCATGGCCCTGGATTATAGTTGCATTAGTATCTCTTGTTATTTTTCCTGACCTTGATTTTACGCATAAAGGTAATGGCTATGTGATGATTATGCGTGATTATCTTCCTACTGGATTATTGGGATTACTTCTGGCTGCTTTCTTTGCTGCATATATGTCAACAATTACCACCCAACTTAATTGGGGTACTTCATACATTGTTAACGATTTTTATCGAAGATTCTATCGTCCAAAAGGAAATGAAAAATACTATGTTCGGGTCTCCAGAATAACAACAATTTTGATTATGTTTGTTTCACTTATCGCAACATCTAAAATGGATAGGATTAGTGATGCCTGGATATTTATTCTTGAATGCAGCGCTGGAATTGGACTTGTACTTATTTTTCGCTGGTTCTGGTGGAGAATCAATGCCTGGTCAGAGATATCCGCTATGGTTGCACCATTTTTAATTTATCCATTTATTAAGCGTTATGTAGAATTTCCATACACTTTATTTTATATTGTAGGGTGGTCAACTATTGTATGGTTGACGGTTACTTTTTTAACACCTCCAACTAGTGAAAAGGTACTATTTTCATTTTATAGACGGGTACATCCTGGAGGCAAATTATGGGAGCCTGTTTCAGAAAAACTGCCTGATGTGGAAAGTGACAGTGGCTATTTACAGCTTTTCATTGACTGGATTGCAGGATGTATGCTGGTGATATTTGCTCTTTTCGGATTTGGTAAAATTATTTTCGGTGAGTATATAACCGGAATACTATATTTAGCAGTTGCAGCTTTATCTGTAGGGGTTATCTATTTCCATCTATCGAAAGTTGGATGGGAAAAGGTAAGTGATTAAAAGCTCAAATTATATGGGGACTTTAAAAAGAGAGTTAAAGATGAGCCATGTTGTTGCCCTCATTCTGGGGTCGGTTATTGGCTCAGGTGTTTTTATTAATTTGCCTATTGTTGCGCGTGAAACTGGTAGCCCATGGCTTGCGGTTATGACATGGTTTATTGGAGGTCTTATTTGGTTGCCCCAATTATTCATATTAGCTGAGATGGCAACCACTTATCTGGAATAAGGATTTGGTTATCTTTATTTGAAAAAGGCTGGTAGCCCCGCACTTGGATTTCTTTATGTATGGACTGTTTTTTAAACCTTTTGCACATGTACATCCAAGATATAATACCCCGGATTACTCAATTCTTTTTCAATCTGGGTTGGCAATTTCCATAATCTTTTAACTGCCAATACGGGGGAGAGGTAATAATGAGATGTACAGATTCATCATGGATATCTGACATATTTCTCGAATTGCCAATAAGTATTCGATGTAAGGTTTTCATATTCTTACCTTGAAAATATGAAATATTTAAAGCTACCATTTTATTTTATGATCCCACCATAAAAAATATTTTTACAGGATAAAAATTTAGGAAAGTTCGTATAGCACATACCTTTTATGCTGTGCCATCGGAAGTTGCTTATTCATCGCTGCAGAATCTCTATTATCTTTTCAATGACCTCCTTAAGTTTTTTATGCTTTAAACTGCCAACTCGATATAAAACAATATGGCTGTCTGCTGTAAATATACGATTGTGCCTCACATTACTTTGTTGTTTAAGAGTTCCTGCTATAAAATCATCGTCATTAATTGTAATTGCGTATCTATCTCTGATCAATCGACTGGTTATCTGACATAGAATCAAATCATTCCCCTCTAAGTCTGCGACAGCCAATGCAGGTCGTCTTTTTGCTTGCGTCAAGTCAGAAAAAGGAAAAGGAACAACGACAACATCACCCCTTATAAATTTTGCCATGCCTCCTCCTCAGGCTTTAGCCAATCTTTCTTAAGAGTCGACTCGCTTGCAATCGCAAGATCAATCCTTTCCTTGGTAATCTTTATCCTGAGAAAGTGGACAAAATCCAGTATCTCATCAAGAAATGGTTCCGGTACATCCTCAATTTCGCTTAAAAGTAACTCCTTTTTACTCATAATTTTACCTCCCACTTAAATATATCACCTTATTCATTTATAAGCAATTTCCGATAACATAATGAGTTTATCCGAAGTCCAGCCGTTATTTAGTCTGAGTGCCGAAGTTACAGAGTCAGGTACGCTCTCTTAGACGATGTATAACTTTAATCACTTTTCTCCTGCCAATAGACAGTTTCATAATTTCCAATATTCCAGAGTTCAAAAGGACGAGCGGGTTTGGCATAAGGTTTCTTTTTATTCATACCTCTGTTCCTCTTTTTATTATATTAATATAATCTGAAAACATATATTTTTTGTATCTCTTCTTGCCTGAAATTTCTTTGATAATTTCAATATTCTCAAACCTTTTTAGTAACTGGTTGAATGTTTCTCTGCTCACACTCAATCTTCCTGTCAAATCCTGCGAAGAAATAATAGGCTTATCAAATAGTAAATCCAGAAATTCCACAGCGTATATATTGGATATTCTTCTATGAGTACACTTAAAAAAGGTATAATTCTACAGAAAGAAACCGTTGAAACGGTTGGATTGTTTGGGCTGTGTTTTATTATCCCCCAACTTAAGTTGAGGGTTAATAGTAAGTTACGTAGGTATAGAACTGTTTTTCTCATCTCAAAGAGATCCCGTTGGGATAGAGATGCCGTTGGCAAACAGTTTCCATAATCATCAGATGGATTCAACTTCTGATGATTTTTTTAGTGGACTCTTCTATTAAAAAGATTTTTTAGTAGCTTATCTTTAAGGGTAATAATTTCCTTCGCAGTCTCTGCTGATTCTTCAGAAACTTCTATAACTCCTTGAAGAAAGAATTTTAGCCATCCTTCCCAGTCTCCTCTTAGCCTCACCCTCATCAAATAGTCGTAATATTCAATTCTGTGTTTTTTAAGATAAAAACTTAAATAAAGCAAGGGTCGTGAGAGTATATTTCTCCAGAATAGATAAAATGTAATGAGCAATCTGCCAATTCTCCCATTTCCATCAAGGAATGTGTGTATTGTTTCAAACTGTGCATGCATAAGAGCAATTTTTACAAGTGGTGGGAATTCATCTTCTTTATGCATAAATTTTTCTAAATCTGACATCATTTGAGACAAAATATCAGGTGGGGGAGGGATAAAATGTAGCTTCATTTAGAGTCGCTCCTGTATGTCCAATCCAATTCTTTGTTATTCTAAATTCCCCCGGTGTTTTATGTGTACCCCTCGTCCCTGTAATGAGAATCTTATGTATTCCCTTTATAAGTCTGTTTGATATTGGTAATTCTTTCAGCCTCTTAATGCCGTAATCCAGTGCGTTGACATAATTTACAACCTCTTTTATCTCAATGCCGCCATTTCATATAGAATTTGAATAACTGCATCTCATTTATTTTTTAACAAAGACGAATATCATGTCCATTGAATTTGCCATAGAATTGGATTACGCAAAGAATAGCCCTTTAATTTTAAAGTGTTTTTACATTGTATCAATTCTTTGCTTTTAACCATAATAAATCTATTATTTCCATTTTAAATGTAGCAGGATATTTTAGAATTACAAAATGATTTTAAAAGAAAATCTGGCACCAGTTATTCTGATGCGGTAGGAACTTATATTTAATCGTATAAGGATAATAAAAAATCCACTGCAAAAGAGCAGCGGACTTATATTATTTAGATTAAAATCTAAGGTTAGACCGAAACGTAAGTATCTAATTCTTCTGCAATTCTCTTTATAATATTCGTTCTGATACGGTGCGGCATGAAAGCACTTTTGAATCCTCCGATAATGATTTCTTTGAAGTCCGGAATGCCGAAATTATAATATTTATGTGCTAGCATATACTCTTTGGTCAGGTTTGTATTGGAAATCAGGCGATTATCTGTGTTTAGTGTTACGCGCAATCCATAATCATAGTAGAACTTAAATGGGTGTGATTCGTAATTTTTAACACTTCTGGTGTGTACATTACTGGTCAGGCAAATTTCGAGAGCAATCCTGTGATCGTTAATATAGTTGAGAAGGTCGCCATCTTCTTTTAACCGAACTCCGTGTCCGATACGGTGAGCGCCGCAGTAATGAACTGCCTGGTGAATAGATTCAGGGCCATAATCTTCACCAGCGTGGAGTGTTGTATTAATATTGTTATTGAGAATAAGATAGAATGCTTCTTTATGCTTTTTTGCAGGAAAATTTTCCTCAACACCTGCCAGATCAAATCCGACTACACCATGATTCTTATAGGCAATAGTGAGTTCGGCAAGTTTATATGATATTTCTGGAGAGATATTTCTCATGCCGCAAATTATAACGCCGGTTTTAATCTTGAAATCTTCTTCCGCTTGTTTTAAGCCTTTTAAAACCGCATCTACAGTTTCCATGGGTGTTAAGCCGCGTTCGGTATGTAATATTGGAGAATAGCGGACTTCGATATAAAGTGTATTCTCTTTTTTTGCATCTTCTGCCAATTCGTAAGCGGCACGTGTTAGAGCTTCAGGAGTTTGGAGAACAGAGAGTGGGATTTTAAACATATCGATGTATTCACTGAGTGTGACTTTTTTGTCGCCAACTGAAACCATTTTTCTTAGTGTGTCTTTATCTCGTGTGGGAAGTGTTATTTTATCTTTTTCTGCTAAATCAAGAATTGTATCAAGTCTGAGTGAACCGTCTAAGTGGCAGTGAAGTTCAGTTTTTGGTAAGGAACGAATAAATTCTTCTGTTATTTTAATATTTTTATTCATAAGCAATTAATACTCTATAAATTTCCCTTTTTCCAGCTGACTTAAAAATATTCCAAGTCGCTCATAAGCGGGTTGAATTTGTTCTCCCAGTTCTTTTTCTATTTCTTCTGCTATTTCGGCGGCATTTTTAAAGCCGTCAATTTTATTCCAAACGGCGCTTCCTATATTATCAAGATTAATTTTGTAAAACGGATGTTTCATACGTGGGATGAGATGCTTTACTAAAAATGGATTTTTGTATTTCGGTTTTAAAATAACTACCATGCCATTTTCCGTTGTTTCAGATTTAACTAGAGGACGAGGTATCACATTATACATATTCAAACCTGATTCCTCGCCCTTTCGTTTTTTTGTCATAAATCTGTTTTACTTTTCTTTTGATTGTGCTTTGATCAATTCTTTATATGGATATTTAATGAGAACGTATCCAAGGATTAAAAAGACAACTGCTCCAAGCCACCAGAATCCCTGGAAATCAGCAGGTAATCCAACTAACTGGCTGAGATGTACATTGCCCACAACAAGTCCTGCTAGTATAATACCAACTAAAGCTTCACCAGCTACAAGTCCAGAAGCAATGAGCAGTCCGGTATTATCAATAATATCTTTGTCTTTCTGGTCTTTGATACGTTTTTTAGCAACTTGATCAGTAATATATTTGATCAGACCACCAACAAAAATTGCAAAAGTAGTGCTAAATGGTAAATACATACCGACAGCGATAAGCATAGGGGAAGGAGAGCCAATAAGAATTAATGCGATTGCAAAAAACATTCCTGCTATTACAAGTGGCCATGCCATTTCACCACCAACAATTCCTTTACTCATCATTGCCATTAATCCAGCTTGAGGGGCAGGAAGGATGTCACTGCCGATACCATTTGCCTTATGAAGAAGCATGATCGGTATAACAAGTACAAAAGCAGCAGCAATAACTCCAACTATCTCTCCAACTTGCATTTTCCACGGGGTACCGCCTATAATGTGTCCTACTTTCAAATCCTGCATCATATCACCAGCAACACCAGCAACGCAACATACGACGGATGCAACGCCAAGAACGGCTGCTACACCCGGATTACCTTTCATTCCAACTAAAACCATGAGAAGTGCTGCGATTAGAAGAGTAGAAAGAGTTAATCCCGAGATAGGGTTAGAAGAGCTTCCAATAATGCCTACAAGATATCCTGCAACTGCGGCAAATGTAAAACCAGCAATACCCATGACAATAGCTGAGAGAATTGCAGAACCCCATTGTGCAGTAAAAGAATGGTAGAGAAATATCATACAAATTATTATTACACCGATTGAAATCAGAACTATTCCGAATGGAGCATCTTTATCCGTTCTTGCTATTTTATTTGGGCCTGCTCCTTTTGAAGCTCTGACATCAGCAATACCTCTTGCAATACCTCCGATTAGGCTCTTTCTCATGCTGAAAAGAGTGTAGAATGCTCCAACTAACATTCCACCTACAGCAATTGGCTTAACTGTAGAACTGTAGGCAGATTTTGCTACTTCTATCCAGTTTCCATCACCGATAGTAAATGGAAGAAGATTATTATACATTAAGAAAAGAACGATAGGCATTAAAAATATCCACCCAAGGACACCACCTGAAAAGGTGATAGCTGAGAGTTTGAAGCCGATTATATAGCCAACACCTAAAAATGCTGGAGACGCCGCAGGAGATTGAACTAAAATGCCACCTTTTTGTTTAAATTCAGCAGCTTTACCACCTGCTGTGATAACCTGAGAATTAGTATTTAATAAATTAATTTTTGATAGACCGAACTGTAAAAAACCCTTAACAGAATCCTTGATAATTAAAATACCGTTGGGGTTTTTAAATAATTCAATGAATGCGGCAAGACCCAAAGAGCTAAAAACGAATTTGGCGCCAGATTGACTGCCTTGTCCTGCTTTTACTATTTCAGCACAAGCACGACTTTCAGGATAAGGTAAAGTTGCGTCTTCTACCATTGTTTTTCTCAAAATAATGACAAGTAGAACTCCAAGAATTCCGCCAACAAGCATTAATAAAGTACTCGTCGTATATTTGAATTCGGACCAAACACCGGTCATAACAAATGCTGGTATAGTGAAAATCGCTCCGGCTGCTAATGCTTCACCTACAGAACCGGTAGTTCGGGCAATATTCTCTTCAAGAATTGTGCCTTTGAATAGACGTAAAACAGCCATTGCAATTACAGCAGCCGGGAAAGTTGCTGCCACTGTCATACCTGCTTTCAATCCCAGATATGCATTTGCAGCTCCAAGAATAACTGCAAGGATGACACCTAAGAAAAGCGCTTTGAAAGTAAGCTCTTTCATACTAGTTTCAGCGGGGACAAAGGGTTTAAATTTCTTGTCAGCCAATTGAACCTCCTATTTTTACTTGATTAACAATTATCAACATCATCGAAATTTTGTAAAACTAAATAAAGAAGCCCTAATAGTCAAGAAAATAGAAAGTAATTTTATAGATTTGTATTAATAAAGAATAATTCTTGCATTTAATCATCTAAAAGGAATAAAATTGTATGCTTTTTTTAGCCCTTGTAGTTCAATAGGATAGAATGGAGGATTCCTAATCCTTTGATCTGGGTTCGATTCCCGGCAAGGGTACGATTAATAATAGAAGGAGTATTTAATGCTGAAACCTAAAAGAAAGATTACGAGAAAAGAAATTAAAAAAGACCCCTTGCTTGAGAAAATTTCTCAAGCTGAAACAATTATTCGTCAGAAGCCTAAACAAATAAGTTATATAACCATTGGGCTGGTTGTGATTATTGTTTTGTCATTTGTTATGATTCGCTCTAAGAAAACAGCAAACCGTAAAGCTGCAGGAGAATTGGGAATAGCGGAATTTTCTGTCCAGGCAGGTGATTACGATGATGCTATTCTGCGATTGGAGAAACTGGTTGATACTTATACTGGTACAAAAAGTGCTGGAATGGCTGAAATGCTTCTTGCTCAAACATATTTAACTAAATCAAATTATGAAAATGCTGAAAAATGTTTTCAAAAATATATAGATGATTTTGCGCATGATAATATGACTCTTGCTTCGGCTTATAATGGTTTAGGGATTTGTTATGAGCACAAGGATGATCATAAAGAAGCAGCTGAACATTTTGAAAAAGGAGCCAAATTGGCACCTTTTAAGTTTCAAAAACATGAGTGTTTGATTAATGCCGTTCGAAACCTGATAGAAATTAGACAACTTGAAAAGGCAGAAATTCTGTTGAATGAAGTTCTAAATAATGAGCCTGACTATAAATACAAAAATGTAGCAGAAACATTATCGGCTGAAATAGAGGTTTTAAAAGGATAAATAGTTTGCAATAATTAATTAATGTTCTTAAATTTAAAGTTGAAAGTGGGTTGACAGACCCACTTTTTTAGTATTGAAAAAAGGGAAGTATGGTATCTGAGAAAGACAGAGCAAAAGAAATTGTAGAGAATATTGTAAAAGAGTTTGGTTGTTATCTATTGGATTTTTCTCTTAATCAATATGGAAGTCGAACTTTTATAAAAGTGGTTGCGGAATCAGATGCGGAGATAACTATTCAGCAAATTACAGAGATCACAAAAAATATTAAGAGGAATGAAAAATTTGATAATCTTTTTCCATCCGGTTTCCAATTGGAAGTGACTTCTGCAGGAGTGAATTTCTGTTTGAAAGATGGGCGTGATTTTGTAAGAAATAAAGGTCGTAAGCTGAAGATATTTTATAATAATCCTGACATAGAATCTCCAGTTGTGGGGAAACTTTTGGATGTAACAAAAAGTAGTTTATCTATATCTGTATCAGGCGATCTTAGGAAGATTGATTTAGATGATATTAAATATGGAAAAGTTATTTTAGAATGGTAAAGAAATTTGAGGAGAACTTAAATTGATAAATCGTGAGATTATTGAAGCATTTTCACAAATCGCTCGTGAAAAGAATGTTGACAGGAGCGAGCTAGGTGAAATTATTGAGAAAGTTTTTACTACACTTATAGAGAAAAAATATGGGGATACCTCGAATTTTGACGTAATTGTCAATATGGATAAGGGCGAGATTGAGATATATTATCAAAAAACCATAGTAGAAAAAGTTACTGAACCTTTACATGAAATAAGTCTTGAGGAAGCACGAAAAGTTGAACCCGATTTAGAGATAGGTGATCCTTATGTTGAAATTATTGATCCTGTAAGTTTTGGTCGTAGGTTAATATCTCAGGCTAAGCAAATATTGAATCAGGATATTCTTCATGTTGAAAAGAAAGCCATTTATGAAGAATATTCAAAGAAGATCGGGCAAATTATTATTGGAGATGTTCATCAGATTCGACGAGATGCTATTTTCATCAACATTGGAAAAGCAGAATTGAAGATGCCGCGTAGTGAACAGATTCCAGGAGAGAGGTACAGGAGAGGCGAAAGTCTTAAATCTATTATAAAGGAGGCGATTGATGGACCGACCGGTCCAGAGATAATAGTGTCACGTGCCGATCCAGCTTTTCTTATTAAGTTGTTTGAAAATGAAGTTCCCGAGATTTATGACAAAACGATTGAAATTAAGAAGGTTGCAAGACATGCTGGCGATAGAAGTAAGGTTATTGTTGAATCAAATGATAGGCGTATAGATGCTGTTGGAGCATGTGTTGGAATTAAAGGAAGTCGAATTCAGGCTATTGTTAGAGAACTAAATAATGAAAAGATAGACATTATTAATAATAGTATCGAGCCAGAAATTCTCATTACTCGGGCACTTTCACCTGCAAAACCTTATATGCTTGAAATAGATGAAGAAAAAAAAAGCACTCTTGCCATTTTTGATGATGAAGAAATTTCAGTAGCTATAGGAAAAATGGGACAAAATATTCGTCTAGCCTCTGAAGTTACGAGATATACTATTGATGCTATTAAGAAATCTGATTATGAGATGACTGAGTCAGAAACACTTTATTTAGAAGATGTAAAGGGGCTAACAGAGCATAGTTGGAAACGGTTTTATGGTGTCGGAATTGATACTGCAGATGAGCTGTTGGCTACTCCAAGAGAAGAACTTCTTAGCATTAAGGGATTTGGGGAAAAAACCGTTGATAAAATAATTAATGTAGTAACAGAAGCAGTTGAAAAACATAATGCTGAAATCGAAGCCGCTCGAGAGGCTGCTCAGCAGGAGGCTGTGAGTTCTGAGGATTTAGAAGAAGAAAAAGGAAAAGAGAAGATTGCCGTTAAAGCAGATAATTTTGAATTTTCGGAAGAAGATATTGCTGAAGATTTAGAAGAATAATAGAAAGAGATATATGGGTAACGAAATTAAAACCAGGCAAAGACGTATTTTTGAAATTGCTAAAGAGCTAAATATATCCCATATTGAAATAATTAAGTTCTTAAAGAAGGAAAATATTCTCTGTAAAACTATAATGACTGCAGTTGATGAAACGGTATATCTGAAAATCCTTGAAGAGTTTGCTGTAGAGAAGGATATAGTAGAGAGATTCAAAAAAGAAAAAGCTAGAAAAGAGGCAGAATTTATTAGAAAAGCAGAAGAAGAAGCTAGGCAATCAGCGGAATTGGAACGAGAAAAAATTGAAGAAGAAGTCTATAAGAGTGCTATTAGTATAATTGATTCAGCTATAGATGATGTAATTAAATATAGTAGTGATATCAAATCTCTTTTAATTGAGGCTGTCCTTGGCTCTGAGGGAAAAACAGATGTCTTTCCTGAGACTCTTGTAGAAGAAAAAATAGTCAAAGCTGAACCAGAAGTGTCTGAGAAAAAGCGTGAAAAGAAAAAGCAAAAAGAAAAAAGGAAATTTCGCAAGGTTGCAATTTCTGAAATTGAATCTCGACTTGACCAAAAAAGTAGCCGTCGGCATAAAGCAACAGAAGCTGAGAAGCAGAAAGGGAAATGGGGAAAGAAAGAGAAATTAATAGATTCAAAAAAAGTTGAAGAGTCTATTCGCCGAACAATGGCTAAGATTGACGAAAAATCAACTCGTAAGAAGTATAAAAAACAGGAAATAACTGAAGTTGTAGAAGAAGAGGTGAAAAAAATTAAAATTAGTGAGTTTTCAACTATCGAAACTCTTGCTTCTGCTATGGATGTTGACCCTGCTGATGTAATCCAGAAGTGTATGCAATTAGGTATGTTTGTGACAATTAATCAGCGCCTTGATTTTGATACAATTTCAGTTATAGCAGATGAATTTGGATTCAAAATTGAGCAGATGGAACAGTTTGGCGAGGAATTATTGAAGATTAAAGAGACAGAAGAAGATTTGAAAAATGCCGTTCCCCGTCCGCCAGTTATTGCAATAATGGGTCATGTTGATCATGGAAAAACATCTCTTCTCGATTATATCCGTAAAGAAAATGTTGTTGCAGGTGAAGCGGGTGGGATTACTCAGCATATTGGTGCTTACCAGGTTGAATTAAAGAACAAAAAGAAAATAACATTTATTGATACACCGGGACATGAGGCATTTACCGCAATGCGAGCACGAGGTGCCCAGGTAACGGATATAGTTGTTTTGATTGTTGCGGCTGATGATGGTGTTATGCCCAGAACTGTTGAAGCAATAAATCATGCGAAGGCGGCTAATGTACCTATAGTGGTGGCAATCAACAAAATTGATAAGCCTGAAGCTGATGTTGAAAAAGTTAAAAGAGGATTATCTAAACAGGGTGTTTTGGTTGAAAGCTGGGGTGGAAAGATTCAAACTGCAGAAATTTCTGCAAGAACTGGCCAAGGTATTGATCACCTTCTAGATTTACTCCTACTAGAGGCTGAAATGCTTGAATTGAAGGCAAATGCCGATACGTATGCTCAGGGTACGATTATTGAATCGAGAGTAGATAGACGTCATGGTCCTATAGCAACAGTCCTTATACAAAAAGGTACTCTGAAGGTTGGAAATCCGTTTGTTTGTGGAGCATCTTGCGGGCGTGTTCGCGCTTTATTTGACGAACGGGGAAAAAAAATAAAAACCGTTACACCTTCGGATCCTGTCGTTGTGGTTGGATTCGATATTCTCCCCAGTTTAGCTAGTGTTTTTTCTGTAGTTTCAGACGCTAGTATGGCGAAAAGGATTACCGGTGAGAGACAAAAAATACAACGAGAACAGCAACATAGACAAATAAAAGAGTGGACTTTAGATGCAATTTCTGCACAAATAGCCGAAGGTAAAATAAAACAACTGAATGTAGTTCTTAAATGTGATGTTGACGGTTCTGTCGAAGCTATCGGAGAAACTCTTAATAAAATTGGTAACGAAGAAGTTACAATTAATGTAGTTCATAAAGCTGCAGGCGAGGTTTCAGAAAGTGATGTTCTCCTGGCTAAAGCCTCTGCTGCGATAATAGTCGGATTTAATGTTTCTGTTAATCCTAAAGTAAGAGATTTGGCAAAGAGAGAAAATGTTGAGATAAGACGTTATAGCGTTATTTATGAATTAGTTGATGAGATGACTCTGGCGCTTGAGGGTCTTCTGACTCCGGATAATGTAGAAGAACATTTAGGTGAGGTGGAAATTAGAGACGTTATAAAGATTCCGCGTATAGGTTTTATTGCAGGTTGCTATGTTATGGAAGGTAAAGTTGTACGTAATGCAAGAGTGCGATTAAAGCGAGATGATGAAGTTATTTGTGAAGGACCACTTTCTTCTCTTAAAAGATTTAAAGATGATGTGAAAGAGGTTCAAGAAGGTTTTGAGTGCGGAATTGCCATTGAGGGCTTTGATAATTACAAACAAGGTGACCGAATTGAGATTTTCGAAGTTAAGTCTGTTAAAAGGACTCTATCTTAAAACGTGTTATTCCCCCGTGTTTTATATGACTATCGGATTTTTACAAATAGGTTTAATGTTACCGGATACTAAGTCTCTAAAAGATAAACGTTCTATAATAAGTCGAATTAAAAATCAGATTAGAAATAAATTTAACGTTTCAGTTGCTGAAATTGATTATGGTGATAAATTGGGTAGATCATTGGTCGGTATTACGACTATAAGCAATGATAATAAAATAGTGTATAATACTTTGATAAAAGTTGAAGAGTTTATTGAGACCAACTTTAATGTTCGGTTGATTGAGCGAAAGATTGAATTACTTTAATGGTTGATTATCGAAATCGTCGTGTTTCTGATGAAATCAAAAAAATCATTGGAGATATTCTTATAAAAGATGTTCCGAGTAACGAATTTGGGCTTGTTACTGTCACAAATGTGAAGTGTACCCCAGACTTAATGGAGGCAAAAGTTTATTTAAGCATTTATAATAAAGATCCTGAACTTAAAGCTAAGGGTATTCAAAGAATAAAGAAGAAAGCATCATACATTCGTGGATTACTTGGGAACAGACTCTCTTTGAAATATGTACCCAAATTACTGTTTTTTGAAGATGATTCACAGGAGTATGCAGAAAATATTGAGAGGTTAATTCAGTCTTTACATGACAAAGATAAGATAGAACAATGTTAAGCGCAATGGCTCAATGAAGAATGCAAATTGAAAAATGCAAAATAGAATCAATTTATCAGAACGGCTATTAGAGTTCGCAGCAAGTAACATTAAATTCACAGTTAAACTTAAAAGAACTGCTGTAGGACGGTACATAGCAAATCAACTAATGCGAGCTGCTTCATCTTCCGGAGCAAATTATGAAGAAGCATGTGGAGCAGAAAGTAAAGCCGATTTTATACATAAGATGCAACTCGTTTTGAAGGAATTACGAGAGTCATTATATTGGCTGAAACTGGTGGAGAGAACTGGCTTAATTTCTGGCAAGGAGTTACAACCATTATTGGATGAAGCTAACGAATTGGTCAAAGTTGTTGCAAAATCCGTAATCACTGCGAAAGGAGGGGGAAAATGACTTTGCGATTTGCATTTTGCAATCTTTACCCTGTTAAATAATTAATGATAAAAATATTTAAACTATATGATGGAAAATATATTTAACAGGGTGAATTTTGAAATGTTGTATTCACGAAGGGACGCCACAGTGCCTAACAAAGTATTCACGCCGCACTTCGCTTGCCCTTCGGCAAATCGCCTTCGGCGACTTCGTGAATACAAGACAATATCTGAAAACTGGAATAATAAAATTTTAAATATATATAAACCAGTTGGACTTACTTCCTACGATGTGGTACGGAAAATTAAAAAGATTACAGGGTTAAAAAAAGTTGGTCATGGTGGTACACTTGATCCGTTTGCTGAAGGTGTTCTGCTAATATTAACTGGTAAAGCAACAAAGAGAATGACAGAGATTTTAAAATATTCTAAATCCTATGAAGCAACTTTGAGATTGGGTGAATTAACTCAAACTGGGGATAACACTTCTGAATTTATAAAAGTTTTAGAGGTTCCTAATTTTACTCAATCGGATTTGGATAAAGTGGGAGAGAGTTTTCTTGGCGAAATTGAGCAGGTTCCTCCCCAATATTCAGCCAAAAAAATAAAGGGGCAACCGGCTTACAAATTAGCAAGAAAAGGTATAAAATTTTCACTCATACCGGTCTTAATCCGTATCGATGAGCTCAAATTAGTCTCCGTTGATTCTCACACAATTGAAATATATGCGACATGTTCTAGCGGGACATATATTCGAGTACTTGGAGAAGACATAGCAAAAGCGCTTGGAACAGTTGGACATCTCACTAATCTTAAGCGAACTCGCATAGGAAGCTATAGTGTTGAGGATTCGATACCTATTGACAAACTGAGAGATGTCTTTTATAGCTGCTAATTGGTGATTGTGGAAAAGTCTCAATTTTAAAATAATGAGTAATATTTGGATTTTGAAGAGTTAAGGGGGGTGTAATAAAATAAACTATGAATTTATATTACTATAATCGCTTATTAACAGGGAGTTATATTTACAAATTGAAAATGTTATTCTATTACACCCCCTAAACAGAAAAGAACAATAATTTTGTTATGCAGGTCTATTTTGGGATTGACACTTTGCCGGAACGTTTTAAAGGAGCAGTAGCTACTCTTGGGGTTTTTGACGGATTACATCTTGCCCATATGGAGATTATCAATAGAGTTATTAAAAGAGCGTATGAAAAAAAGACATATTCAATGCTAATAACATTTGACCCACATCCTCGTAAAGTGTTAAATAATTCGGATGAATTTTCTTTGCCGATTTTAACAACGCCGAAGGAAAAAATAAAGTTATTAAATGATACTGTTCTTGATGCTGCCCTCTTTTTAATGGTAGATAAGAAATTTTTAAATATGTCAGATGAAAATTTTGTAAAGAATGTTTTAGTTAATCAGCTAGGTGTTAATGAACTAATTGTGGGATATGATTATCGCTTTGGTAAAAATCGCAGGGGTAATCCTGAGTTATTGAAAGCAAAAGAAAAAGAATTTGGTTTTTTTACACAACTTGTTCCGTTACAAAAAGTTGAAGGTGATCTGATAAGTTCATCGCTTATACGAGAGTTACTCCTTGAGGGAAATGTCGAAAAAGCAGGTAAGTTACTTGGCAGACCTTATAGTTTTGTAGGACATGTTATTAGAGGTTCAAGGCGTGGTAAGGAACTCGGATTTCCAACAGCAAATATCAAGTTGAACAATTCTGAAAAACTTATTCCTGCAAATGGGGTTTATTTTACTAAGGTTTTTATTAGAGGAATTACGTATTTTGGGATTTGTAATATCGGTGTGAGACTGACATTTAATGAATCAGATTTGGTGATAGAAGTTCATATTGTGGATTCTCTAAAGGAGAATCTTTATGGAAATGAAATAGAAGTACAATTTTTAGAAAGGTTAAGGGACGAAATTAAATTTAAATCGGAGAAAGAATTAAAACAGCAAATGTATCTTGATAAACAAAATTGTTTGAGTAAGGTAAAAGAGTACAAAATATTAAATGGAGGATAAACTGAATGGCTGTATCAAAAGTTTTAAAAAGAGAACTAATTGAAAAGTTTGGTAAAAATTCCAGGGATACAGGATCGATCCAATCACAGGTGGCGATTTTAACAAATAGAATCAAAGAGCTGACAAAACATTTTGATGAACACAAAAAAGACCATAGTTCTCGTCGTGGTTTGTTAAAATTAGTTAGTAGGAGAAGGGCTTTACTAGATTACTTAAAAAAAAGGGATTTTGATGCCTATAAGAAGTTAATTACAGAATTAAAAATTAGAAAATAAAAAAGATTAGGAGATATAATTGATAAAAAAAACAATGACCCTAGGAGGTCGTAAATTTAGTATTGAAACCGGTAGAATGGCGAAACAGGCGTTTGGTTCTATTGTTGTTCAATATGGCGATACTATGGTGCTTGTGACAGCAACTGCCAATTTCATAAAAGAAACAGATAAAGATTTTTTCCCATTACAATGCGAATATCGGGAAAAGACATATGCTGCAGGTAAAATTCCAGGTGGATTTTTCAAACGTGAAGGAAGACCATCAGAAAAAGAGGTATTAAGTTCCCGTCTTATAGACAGACCAATTCGTCCTTTGTTTCCCGAAGGTTTTTTCTGTGATACCCAGATAATTGCAAATCTGATTTCAAGCGATAAGGTAAACCCCGGAGACGTTTTGGCAATTACTGGGGCATCAGCTGCTCTATCTATTTCTGAGATTCCATTTGCCGGACCGATTGCTGGTGTTCGAGTTGGAAGAATTAATGGTGAATTTATATTAAATCCTACTATAGAAGAGTTAGAGGAAACAGAACTCGAAATTGTAGTTGCTGGAAGTGAAGATTCTGTAGTAATGGTAGAAGGAGAGTCTAAAGAAATCTCTGAGGATGTGTTAGTTGGCGCTATCGACTTTGGTCATGAAGCAATTATCCAATTGATCAATTTTCAGAAGGAATTTATTGCTGAGATTAATCCTGTAAAATATGAATTTGTACCGGCAGAAGTTCCCGAAGGTTTAAAAGAGACTATTAGTTCTAAAACGGATGACATTTTACCCGAATGGCGAGAACAAGCAAAGGTTTCGAAAAAAACTCGCGCTAATAATATAGCTAAATTTATTAAAGATTTAAGTGAGGAACTTTCTGAAGAATATCCTGGTCAAGAGAAATTTATCGCAAAATATGTTGATGAATTGATAAAACAGGATATGCGCAAAACTATTATTGAAACTCATACTCGTATCGATGGGAGAGGTTTAACTGATATTCGTCAGATAACTTGTGAGGTTGGTGTTTTACCTTGTGCTCACGGTTCGGCGCTATTTACTCGCGGTGAGACACAGAGTCTTGGATCAGTTACACTTGGGACTAAGCTGGACGAGCAAATTATAGATGACGTTGATCAGGAAGAATATAAAAAAAAGTTTATGCTTCATTATAATTTTCCCCCCTTTAGTGTAGGTGAAGTTCGTCCTATTCGTGGTACGGGAAGGAGAGAAATTGGGCATGGGAATCTTGCTGAAAGAGCCTTGAAAACACAGATTCCGTCTGAGGAAAATTTTCCGTATACAATTAGAATTGTCTCTGATATTCTGGAATCAAACGGCTCTTCATCAATGGCTTCCGTCTGTGCTGGTTCGTTATCTATGATGGATGCAGGTATTCCGGTGAAAAAAACGGTTGCAGGTATTGCAATGGGACTAATAAAAGAAGGTGATCAGACTTTTATACTTACAGATATTCTTGGAGCCGAAGATCATTACGGTGATATGGATTTCAAAGTAACTGGAACAAGAGATGGTATTACAGCGGTACAGATGGATTTGAAGTTAAAGGGGCTATCAACTGATATATTGCATCAGGCTCTTGAGCAAGCCCGTGAGGGACGTTTAAAGATTATAGATATCATGGAAGAAACTATTAAGGAGCCGAGAACTGAGATATCCAAATATGCGCCTAAAATGATCACAATGAAGGTTGATACCGAATTAATTGGCGAGATTATTGGTCCGGGTGGAAAAATTATCCGTGCTATACAGGCTGAAACTGGTGCAAAGGTTGAAATTTCTGATGATGGGACAGTTTTTATCTCAGCAACAGATGCTGAATCAGGAGAGAAAGCAAAACAGCTTATTGAAAACATCACTACTCAACCTGAGGAGGGGAAAGTGTACAAAGATTGCACAGTAAAACGCCTGGAGTCTTATGGTGCTTTTATAGAGTTTCTACCAGGTAAAGAAGGTCTGATGCATATATCTGAGGCTGCTTGGGGACGTACTGCTGATATTAATGATGTATTGAAATTGGGTGATAAAGTTGATGTTAAATTGAAAAAAATCGCTGGACCGGGACGTTTTGAACTTTCTATGAAAGAGTTATTAGAAAAACCTCAAGGTTACGTTGAAGGAAGAAAGTCGGGTTATCAAAAGTCAGGAAATAATCGTTCGAGAGATTCACGTTTTTCACGTGGATATCGGGATAGAAAATAGAAGGTGTCAGTAGAGAAAATACAAAAGACAACTCTTCCGAATGGGATTAGAGTTGTCTCTGAATATGTAGATTTTGTTCACTCCGCAGCATTAGGATTTTGGATTGTGGCGGGTTCTCAAAATGAAACTAAAGAGACAAATGGTATAGCCCATCTTCTTGAACACATGGCTTTTAAAGGAACAACTAATAGAACTGCTTTCCAAATTGCACATTCTATAGAATCACTGGGGGGTATTCTGAATGCTTTTACAAGTAAAGATCTGACCTGTTATTATACTCGACTTATGGCAGAATACATTGATACAGGAGTAGATGTTCTATCTGATTTGATTCTTAATTCACTATTTAAAAATGAAGATCTTAATAGAGAAAAAGGTGTAATAATTGAGGAAATAAAGGAAATTGAAGATACTCCAGGTGATGTTATTCATGACTATTTTGCTCAAGAGCTTTATCCAGATCACCCTTTAGGTAGACCTATCCAGGGTACTGTTGAAAATGTTAAATTAATCGGTGTTAATCAGCTCAAGGATTTTGTTAAGACTTACTATACGGCAGATAGACTAGTCGTTGTTGCTTCTGGAAAAGTTGAGCACGAACATTTAGTTGAGCTTACAAATAAATACATGAGTGATATTCATGCTGGAAATTGTAAAATAGCAGTACCGGGTGTACTTCCAATAAGGGAATATAGAAAAGTATATAGTAAACCAATAGGTCAATCGCATATTATGCTTGGGAGAAGGATTTTTCCACAAAGTGATTGCAGGCGGTATCATCTTGCGCTTTTGAATGTTATACTGAGTGGGGGAATGAGTTCTCGACTTTTTCATAATATCAGAGAAAAGTACGGTTTTGTTTATGCTATTTACTCATTTGCTGATTTCTATTCTAATGAAGGTCTTTTTGGATTTTATGCAGGGGTTGATTCTAATAGGATGGAAAAAGTAAAATTTAAGATTTATAAAGAGTTGGAAAAGCTTGCAACTGACCCTGTCCCCGAAGAAGAACTGAAGAAAGTAAAACAACAATTTAAAGGTGGATTGGTTCTTTCATTGGAAAATATGTTAGCAAGGATGAGTCGTCTTGCGAAAATTGAAATATTTGAAGAAAAGCTCCTAACAATTGATGAATTGTTGAAAATTATAGAAAGTATTTCCAGTAAAGATTTACAAAATTTGGCAAGTTATCTTTATGATAAAGATGTTTTTATAGAAACAATTATAAAACCTCAAGATGAAGCAATGTAAATTATAAAAGATTACGTTATCTGGTGAATTGTTACAGAGGGACACCCTTGACGCAAATATCAAACAGAGGTATACTATCAAATAGATATCTATTATGGAGTAGTCTTACTATGACATCTTTGGATTTTAATTAATGATTCCACTTAAAAAAGGTAATCTATTAGAAAAAGAAACCGTTGAAATGGTTGAAGAAGTAATATTGTTTAAGATTAACCCCCGACTTAAGTCGGGGGTTAATAATAAGTTACCAGTTATTATAACTGTTTCAACAGTTTCTGAATTTTTGGCATTATGCAAAATACAATTCAAGTTTCAACCTTTCTTAAGCAAACTCATTAATAATTTTTATATTTGTAATAGTGTATTGCTAAAGACAAATATTTTTTTAAGGTAAAGGTTATGTCGAAAATTATACCTGCGGAAAGAACAAAAAAGGTTACATATGCTATTAGAGATATAGTTTTAAAAGCTAAGGAACTTGAAGCACAAGGTAATAAAATCCTTTATCTAAATATTGGAGATCCTCCGGTTTATGATTTTGAGACACCTATTGAATTACGTAAAGTTGTTGTGGAAAAAATTTTAGCATCCAATACAAACGCTGATTTAAATGTTTCAACTTATTGTGATTCATTAGGGGTTTTAGAGGCAAAAGAGGCGGTAGCTAGAGATGCCAGAGAAAGAAAACACATTAAGAATATTACGTCTGATGATGTTGTAATAACTACTGGAGCATCGGAAGCAATTACTATTGCAATTTCAGCATTAATTAATCCCGGTGATAATATAATGCTGCCCACACCGGGTTATCCTTTATATATCAGCCAGATTCCTGTTTATCATGGTGAATTAAATCAATACTATTTAAATGAAGATAGTGGATGGCAAATTGACTTTGAGGAGCTGCAAAAGAGAGTAAATAAAAGAACAAAAGCAATTGTTATTATAAATCCAAATAATCCCACAGGTGCAAATTACAATAAGGAAAGCATTCTTAATATAATCAGATTTGCAAAGAAAAATAATTTGATAATATTTGCTGATGAGATTTATGATAAACTTTTATATGATGGTTTTAGACATATTTCGGTTGCGTCTTTAGCGGAGGATGTTCCAGTCATTACTTTTGGTGGTTTAAGTAAAAATTACATTATGCCAGGCTGGAGAGTAGGATGGGCAATATTTCATGATCCACAAAAAGATATGGTTGACTATAGAGAAGCTATAAATAAAATGCTACGTGCAAGACTCTGTGCACCACATCCTCAACAATATATGGTTAAACCTGCGCTGGATGGGGATGATGAGCATTTAGACAAAGTTATTTCAAAGTTACAGAAGAGAAGAGATATAACATACAAGATGATTAATAAAATCCCTGGGATTTCATGTGTGAAGCCTGAAGGGGCTTTTTATGCATTCCCAAATATTCAATTACCAGCAGGTATAGACGATGAACAGTATGTAATTGAACTTCTTAAAGAGACTGGTGTATTGGTCGTTTATGGTAAAGGTTTTGGAGAGAAGCCGGGAACAGGACACTTCAGAATTGTATTTTTACCTGATGATGATAAGTTAATAAAATCGTATAATTTACTTGCTGAATTTACTGCGGAATTTTATAAGAAACACAGTTTTATTCCGCAATAGTTCTAAATAGTAGAGAATATATAATACGAATTGAACATTTATAATTAAGGATTATTGTTATTGCTAATAATGTTATCAAAAGAAATCGTGTACTTGTTTATCATAAAGTAGATAAAAAATTTGAATTCGGTTTAACTCGCATAACTCCTTCTCAGTTTAAGAAGCAAATTGATCATTTATTCAGCAAGAGATACAAACTTGTAACTCTGACTGATTTACTATATAAATATAGCGATGACCCCCTGGCTATAGCGATAACCTTTGACGATGGATATGAAGATATCTTTGACTATGCTTTCCCAGTTTTGCAAGAGTATAATATACCAGCAACAATATTTTTAATTTCGTCGTACATAGGAAAATTTAATACTTGGGATGCTAATTTAGGCTGGATCAGCTTCAAGCATGTTAATAGTGAAGAGATTGCTATACTTATTCAGGCTGGTTGGGAAATTGGTTCTCATGGTGTAAGTCACAGGAGTTTAAAGGGGCTTACAAAAAGAGAATTAGAAAGTGAAATTGGGGAATCAAAAAAGTATCTAGAAAATCAATTCAATATTAAAGTGTCATTTTTCGCTTCACCTTTTGGTAAAATTAACTCGACTATTCTTGAAACTGCTCTTAGTAAAGGTTACAAGGGAGTATGTGGGTTTTGCAATTTCAAATCCTATAGAGCTACATTGGAAATATTTGAAATACCAAGACTGGCAGTATATTTTAGTGATTCTTTGAATTCAATTGATAGGAAATTATCGACGGGATGGGGATTAAAAAGAGAGATATTTAAGCAGAGTGTTACTCACTTTTTTTCTAATGCCACAATCTTGGTTAATTCTTTGAAATAGATTAAAAATTACTTGACATATCGGGTTTAGCTGTTTATACTATTAAAGTAATGGATTAAGTGGTTTCTAAAATAGGTTGTTAAATGGGAAAGTCTATTAAGAAACTTTACTATTCTATCGGTGAAGTTAGTGAAATGACCGGTTTAAAACAGTATGTCTTGCGATATTGGGAATCGGAATTTTCTTGCCTTTCACCTTCAAAGAATCGTGCAGGTAATCGGGTTTATCGGGATAAAGATATTCAATATATTCGATACATTAAATATCTATTGTATGATAAAAAATTTACTATTGAGGGAGCGAAACAAAAACTGAAGAAAGTCAGACCTGAGAATTTGCAAGAGTTTATTAAGAATGAAAAGTTCAGCAATTTGGATAATAATAAAAGTGATAATGCCAATCTTATAAAGGTGATTGTAGAAATAAAGAAGGGTTTGAAAGAAATTTTAGAATTGTTGAATAGATGAAAATAAATAGCGCTTTTTCGTGTACATCTTTCCTTGGAAGTTTTAGATTATTAGGGTATTTGAAAATCGGAGCGTGGCGCAGTCCGGATAGCGTCCTACGGAAATGGGGTTCAGGGGATCGTCCTACGGATTTTCAATCCTATGGATCGCTCCAGACAAGATATGTTAAATAGATGTTCTATGTTTATATACTAAGAAGTGAAAAGGATGTTAAATTATATACCGGTCATACATCAGATATTGGGAAAAGGTTATTTCGGCATAACAGTGGTTTAGTTAAGTCGACAAAACATCGAAGGCTTTTCAAATTGATTTATTATGAATTATATTCAACGAGAAGTGAGGCAATGAGACGAGAGAAATATTTAAAGTCACCTGAAGGTGGAAGCAAGAAAGGAGAATTGATAAATAAATTTCTAGTTGAGAAGCTAAAAGATTTTCGGAGCGTGGCGCAGTCCGGATAGCGCACCTGAATGGGGTTCAGGGGGTCGTGAGTTCAAATCTCACCGCTCCGACAAAATGCATTTAATTTATTCACTTAGCTTAAAGTTATTAAATAACATAAAAAAAAGTTATTTAATAACAGATATTTGAATGAATTATAGCTATTCGGAATCTATTTTAAACATTTTATTTTTATTAATTGTATAATAGTGATACTTTCTATCTCCGTACGATTTGTGTTGAAGTAATGTTAAGTTTTGCTGAAATTGGAAAGTATCAATACCGGGTGAAATTTTTAACATGGGGAGTAATTATAAGCAAAAGTGCAAAAGTAATAATCCCCTTATCTTATTACTCAAAATTTGAGGATGTCTTGAAGATAATTTGTATATTAATTCAATTTTAGGAGCAATAGTGTCTCTTTTTATTAAATACTTTCCGAAAATATATATAAGGAAAACTTTTACAAATGATTTATCAGATATCAAAAAAGCAGGATTTGACGGTGTCTTTTTTCCGGCTATGATACCGGAAAGTTTGGCAGCATCAAATTCACGTAGGACTGAATTCTTTCCTGTTTCAAGAATGGTAGAGTTGGCAAAGGGGGTCGGATTAAAAACGGGAGTTATTCTACAATGTTTTAAGAGTTCCAAACTTTGGTCGGTTGAAACTTTTTCTCCACCAGTGAATTTTTCTGGTGTGGCTTATAATCCGGAATCCTGGTATCATCCTATATGTCCAAATAATCCTTCAGGTTTGGAATATTATCAAAAGTTATTAGTAAAGATGTCAAGAATTACTCAGCCTGACTATTTTTATCTTGATTTTTTTTGGTTTCCCTTTTTTTGGGAAGAGGAAGAACTTGATGTTCAAAATAGGGTACCTCCGTTTTGCTATTGTCCTTTTTGTGTTGCAGAATTTTCTTCAGTTGTTGGTGAAATTGTTAATTCTACATCAAAGATTATTGAGAGAATGCCTGAATGGTTGGAATGGCGAACTGTAGTGATTATGAAGTTATTAATTGATACAAAGGAAGTTTTAGCATATAAATCAAGAGTGATAGTTTCTCTCCCACCACTATCTCTAATTGATCTTCCATTTACGACTGGTCAACTGCCGTTGGCATTTACTGACGAGGGGTGTTTAGTTTCTCCCCTTTTGCATCATATTACTAAGAAGAAAAATTTGCTATGGGTAGAAGATATATTAGATCAGTACAAGATGGATGTTAAACCGAATAAGATGTTTCCAAGTTTCGAAGTTTCAAATAGAAAAGAATTTGGAAAAATAGTTGAATTATGTGGCAATTTTACTGGCATAATTTTTTCCCATTGGGAAACTTTTAAAAATCTTGATAGAGGCTAAGTTCATTAATTCTGTTATAAATTTGTAAATTTACTAGTGAACTCATTTTTATTTTAATAATATTTATAGCAATTTTGTATAAAGAGTCTTATATTTTATTTAGACAATTTGACTTTGGGTAGTGCAATTTTGTAAATATTTGCTGAAATCTTTATTGTTGTGTAAATGAAAAGAGTTATACACATAGTTTCATTTCATCAACTTTTTGATGGATATCCTTGTAGAAAAGGTGAAAGATCTTTTGATGCGATTGATAAAATCTTAGATGTTTTAAGTAAAAATAAACATTATAAAGCCTGGCATCTGGGTGCACAATCGAAATTTATTGAAGATTACCTCAAGATATATCCCAATAGGAAAGATGAGGTAGTAAAATACGTAAAAGAAGGTAAACTGTTTATTGGACCATGGTATGTATTACCAAATGAACTTATAGCTAGTGGAGAGACACAGGTTAGAAATCTGCTTTTCGGGCACCAAGTTTGTCGGGACCTTGGTGGCGTTATGAAGATAGGTTATTTAACATTAGCTTGCGGATTAAATTCTCAAACACCTCAAATATATTCAGGATTTAATATAGATACCGTTGTCTTTCCTTGTCTTTGTAATACTAAACAATCGAAAACACCTGAATTTATTTGGGAAGGCTCAGATAATACTCAAGTTTTATCAACCGGGTTTTATGCAATGAGGAGTAATGGTGTCCATTATGATGAAGATAAGCGGTCTGAGGGCGGTTTGATTCAGAAGGATTTAATATTTCCTGATTTAAATCCCAATTTTTATTCGGAAGATATAGAATCCGTTGTAGATGTTATTGAAAAAGAGAAAGAGTTTTTTACATCACCGCATGTTTTATTAGTTGAAGTAAGTAATCATAATGATTTACCCAAAGAAACACCTAATCTAATCGATAAGGTTAATGATCTTACTACTGATGATGTTATCCAAGGTAGTCTTTATGATTATCTCTGGGAATTAAAAGATTCGATTGATTTTACAAAATTGAATGTTGTTCGGAAGGAAATTAATAATTGTCGCTCTCAGGATTTAACATTATTACTAGATGGATGTTCACTATCATTTTTTCAAGATATTAAACAGAGAATTTTTGAAGCTGAAGTATGGTTAAAATTTTTCGCAGAACCATGGAGCATAGTTGCTAACCTTCTAGGTAATTCTGAAGATAGATATACATTAAAGGAGGCATGGGCATCACATATTCAAAATCAATCTTTAGATGTTTTTAGTGATTTTAATGGCAATCAATTTTATAATGATATTCGAAAGAGTCTTCAGCAATCTATTAAATTATCAAAGGATATTTTTAACAAATCTTTTAATTATGTTTTGAATAATATTGATCTTAAAGATTTTCCTGATGATGGAATTTATTTTGTTATATTAAATACGCTTCCCTTTAAACGTTCAAAGATTCTTGAATTGATATTGGATATTCCTTTAGAGATTGATTGTGGTGAAGTTGTAATAAAGGAATTATCCGGAAAAGAATTGTCCTTTCAACTTATTGAAAAGAAGGAAATTAAGCCGGTATTTGAGCACAGCACAAATATCCAAATTAAGCAATATAGATGTCTCGTTGAACTTAAGAATCTACCTGCAATGGGGTATAAGACTTTTCAAGTTTTTCCGGCTCTATCCACAAAAGAGAAACGGAAGAAGTTGCTGAGCCCGGCATCACACTGCCTGGAGAATGATTATCTCAAAGTTAATATAAATGAAAATGGCACTTTCAAAGTTTTTTCGAAGGAGACAGGAGCATTATATTCTGGAATAGGCTATTTTTTAGATGAAAGTAATTTGAAAACCGACGGTACGCATGAAATTCAACCTGCTGTAACTACTGAAGCACTTAAACCCTCAATAAAATTACTGTATAATGGTCCCTATGGCGCAGCGTATAAAATTAATTATATATGGAATACACCCTCAGAGATTAATAAAAAAACAAAAGAGAGATCTTCAAAGTTAGATACTATTAAAGTTTCATCTATAATATCATTAGACAGGTTTTCGAAATATTTAGATATGGTTGTTAGTTTTGTAAATAAAGCTAGTAATCATACATTAAAAATTTGTTTCCCTATAGATTTCAAGACAGATTTTTCTTATGCAGGAGGACGATTTGATATAGTTAGTAGGAGAATAGGAAATACTAAGAAATTCTCAGTTAAAGGGAGAGAACCTGTAACTTTCCTTATGAACAATTTTGTAGGTATTTCTCATGATGATGATAATTTTACAGTAATAACTGACGGATTGACTGAATATGAGATTTTAAAAGGTAAAAAGCAAATAGCAGCAATTACACTATTTCGTGATATCGGTTCTATTAACAATCCAATTAAAGGTAGATATCATTTATGTTTCTATCCACATTTAGGTCGCTGGGAAAGCGGGCAAATTATGAATGAAACCTATAGTCACAACATTGGATTAAAAGTATTTTGGCAGAAAAAGAGTGCTGGTAACCTGCCGACGCAAATTGAGTTTCTAAGAATTTCGCCTGATGATCTGATATTTTCGACACTTAAATATATAGAAAGCGGAGAGGGAATTGTATTAAGGCTTTTTAATCCTACTAATTATGTGATTGATGGTGAGATTTTCACATATTTACCTATTCGCTCCGTAGAACTTCTCTCATTAGAAGAGTTAGTTATAGATTTTTTAGAAATTGATAATGAAAATCAATTTTCTATAAAAGTTAAACCCAAAAAAATTATTACCCTGAAGTTAACTTTCCGCAATAATTGAGAAGATATTAAAAACTGAAGGAACCTTGGTTGATTTTAAGAAGTGAAGTTAATATTTTTTACACATTAGGTTTTATTAGATAAGGTTATTTAAAGATGTTTTGTTTCTAATGCTCTAATGATTTTTTAAATATAGATTGACATGATTTGACAAAGGCAATAAATTTCTAGTGTGTGAGAAATTGAAAAAATTTGGTGAATAGAGCATAAGTAATTGTTATTTAATTTTACTTTTTCACTTTTCAAAGATTTTATAGTTCTGCTATTCTTAATGGAAGGGCAGAATTTTTTTTATTTTTCGAAATTATGAGTAAAATTGACCTAAAAATATTTCACACTGAACCTCCATTAATTATACATATAAAATTTATGACTCTTATGGAAACAAGACAATAATGATTGTCAGAATTATACAAACCTTGTGCTAAGTCTATAACAAATAATCCTGAATGGGGAAAGGTAAATTTAAGTGGCAGGAGTAAGCTCCTGCCACAATTTTTTTTAAATGGTAGGAGTAAATTCATGCCAAAACTAATAAATATATCTAATGGAGTTAAATGTTCTGTTATGTAGATGCAAACTGTCTAGTTTGCATGGCTAACCAAACGGTTTGATGCTACTATTTTTATTTATTAATAATCCCTAATTATAACTTGACTTTTACCGTGTTAAAAATTTAGTTATAGTGAAATTAATTTGATGAATATTGAGTATAAAGTTAATTATTAATGAGTCCACTAAAAAAAGGTGATATATTAGAAAAAGAAACCGTTGAAACGGTTGAAAAAGTAATATTGTTTAAGATTAACCCCCGACTTAAGTCGAGGGTTAATAAGAAGTTAACAGCTATAATAACTGTTTTAACAGTTTCTGAATTTTTAGTATTATGCAAAATACAATTCAAGTTTCAACCTTTCTTAATCAAACTCATTAATGAATTTACAAAATCAATCGTGGTGAAATAATGGCTAAAAGAGGACTTTTGTTCAGGAGATTTATCAATTTATTCTTCATTGTTGTGATTATTTTTGTTGGTGTATATGTAATAAAGAAAAATCCTGGAGAGAAATTAAAAGGGATAGTTTATCCAAATGATATCAAAGTAATGACTTACAATATTCATCACGGTGAGGGAATGGATGGAATTTACAGTCTTTCCAGGATAGCGAGAGCTATTAAAGAGCAGTCACCGCATTTAGTTTGTTTAAATGAAGTTGATTTCAAAACTGAAAGAACCTTTGGTGATGATCAGACTCGTAAAATTGCTGCTGATCTGGGAATGGATTTTACATTTGCCCGGAATCTTGAATTTCAGGGTGGATGGTACGGCAATGCCATATTATCTCGTTTTCCTATAGAATTTGCGGAGAATAAAATTTTCAAATATAAAAATAGTCATGAAAGAAGAGGAGTTCTGCACGTTATTGTGAAAATAGCCGATAAACGGGTTCATTTCTATACTACTCATCTTGGTGTAGATTCTCTTGAGAGCGCATCAGAAGCGAAAGAACTTTTAAATATTGTTCTTGATTGGGGTACGGAGGAGCCCATAATAATTGCAGGTGATTTGAATATGGAGCCGTCATTTCAGAGAATTCATGAATTTTCTTATTATTTTTATGATATTGGATACTTTCTTGAACCGGCTGGATATACATTTCCAAGCGACAATCCTCAAGTAAGGATTGATTACATTTTTTCTAATGACTTTTTGGCACCTATTTCGGTTGATGTTATTAAGAATGAAAACACTATTGTTGCTTCTGATCATTTACCATTGATTGTGCATTTTAATTTTAAGAAAGAATAGCACAATTTTCTGTTCAATAAAATTCTTTTTTGGAATTTACCGATATTGTAATTTTTGCATGTGTTCGTTTATTAAAGATATTTTATTTTGTGTTGTCAAAAAGAGGGGAATGATTGATGTATTATGATTTCTTGGAAAAACTTGGTATTGAAGATATTAATTATGGTGCAACACTCGGAAATAGTGACGGGTGGATTAAAACTAAAGGTAAGGAACTTGTAAGTTATTCACCCATTGATGGAAAACCGATTGCAAAAGTTGTTCAAGCAACGAAAGAAGATTATGATTTAGTAATAAGAAAAGCACAAGAAGCTTTTAAAAAGTGGAGAATGGTACCTGCTCCGAAAAGGGGAGAGGTTATTAGAGAAATAGGAGAAGTTTTAAGAAAATACAAAGACCCTCTCGGGAAGCTTGTTACGCTCGAGATGGGTAAAATAAAAGCAGAAGGTATGGGCGAAGTTCAAGAAATGATCGATATTGCTGATTTTGCAGTTGGTCAAAGCCGTATGCTTTACGGTTCAACGATGCACAGTGAACGCCCTAAACATAGAATGTATGACCAGTATCATCCTTACGGCTTAGTTGGTATTATTACTGCATTTAACTTTCCCGTAGCGGTTTGGTCGTGGAATTCGTTAATAGCAGCGATATGTGGAGATGTAAATATCTGGAAGCCCAGCTCTAAAACACCGCTTACGGCGATTGCCGTTCAGAAAATTATCGCACCGGTTGTTGATAAATACGACATTAAGGGTGTTTTTAACCTGGTTATTGGTAAAGGCTCTGAAGTTGGGGAGCTACTTATTAATGATAAACGGGTGCCTTTAATTAGTATGACAGGTAGCACTGTAATGGGAAAAAGAATTGGCGAAGCTGTTGGTAAGCGGCTTGGAAGAACCATTCTGGAACTGGGCGGCAACAATGCTATCATCGTCGCAGAGGATGCGGATATGGATATGGCAGTAAGAGCGACCTTGTTCAGTTCTGTTGGGACGGCAGGGCAGAGATGTACAACGACTAGAAGAATAATTATCCAGAAATCGGTTAAGGAGAAATTTATTAGCAGCCTTGTGAAGGCGTATCAACAGGTAAAGATTGGTAATCCACTAAACGACGGTATTCTTATGGGACCGGTAATTGATAAAATGGCTGTAGAATTGATGATGAATGCTATTGAGGAGGCGAAGAAATCCGGCGGAAAACTTCTTTATGGTGGGAACATTAAAATAATAGAGGGTCTGGAAAGCGGATTTTATGTTGAACCAACAATCATGGAAGTAAAAAATGATTTCCCAGTAGTTCAGGAAGAAACATTTGCTCCTATTCTTTATATCATTGAGTATGATGATTTTGACGAAGCGATTGAAATTCACAATGATGTTCCTCAAGGGCTCAGTTCTGCAGTATTTACATCATCTATGTACTACCAGGAGCAATTCCTTTCGCATGTAGGTTCTGATTGTGGTATTGCAAATGTAAATATTGGTACTTCAGGTGCTGAAATAGGTGGCGCATTCGGTGGTGAGAAGGAAACTGGCGGAGGCAGAGAATCCGGTTCCGATGCATGGAAAGCCTATATGAGAAGACAAACAAATACAATTAATTGGGGCAAAGAAATGCCATTAGCTCAGGGCATTTCGTTTGATGTAGAATAAGAAAGGTATAAGTATAATGTTTATGATTCTATAGACTTTATAATATTTTGGTGATTACGGTAAATTCTAAAGTTATGACAGAGGATAGTAAGTTTACTATCCTTTGTTATTTTAGAATCATAAATTTAAGATAGATGAATATTAGTAAAGTATCACTTAAGTTTGAAAAACATCTTTGGAGTCAGGGAAAGACTGTTATTGCTGGAATTGATGAAGCAGGAAGAGGACCGTTAGCGGGACCGGTAGTAGCAGCGGCTGTTGTATTTGGAAATGATGAGATTATAGAGGGAATAAATGATTCGAAGAAATTAAGCCCGAAAAAGCGGGAATTATTATATACTGAAATAATGAAAAAGGCAAAAGCGGTAGGTATTGGACAAGTTGAACCTTTTGAAATAGATAGAATAAATATCCTGAATGCAACATATAAAGCAATGCGGCAGGCTATCGGGCGATTAAAATTGAAAGTCGAGCACTTGCTTGTTGACGGAAGACCTATTCCTGATAAAATTTATCCGCAGACTGCAATTGTAGGCGGTGATAGATTATGTTATTCAATTGCTGCTGCGTCAATAGTAGCGAAGATATATCGAGATCGTTTAATGGTGGAGTATGATTCGGTTTTCCCAGGTTATGGATTCGCAAAACATAAAGGGTACGGCACAAAAGAGCACAGGGAAGCTATTATTAAATTAAAACCATGTCCTATCCACCGTAAGACATTTGCCCGTGTAAAAGAACATCTACTCAATGTGAAGCAGACTAAGAATATGCGGGATTTGGGTAGATATGGTGAAAATGCGGCTGCATTTTATTTATATAAAAATGGATATCGGATTCTCGAAAGAAATTTCAGGTTAGGAGCGTATGGCGAATTGGACATAGTCGCGAAAAAAGATGATCAATTATGCTTTGTTGAAGTGAAGACACAGAGACATTCGGTTTTTGGACCTCCGGAAAGTTGGGTTGATGAGAGAAAGATGAAACAAATTGGAATGATAGCGGAAGGATACTTGTCCCAGCATCAGGAAATTGACATGGATTGCCGTTTTGATGTAATTGCGATTACAATAACTAAGAATTGTATGAAGATTAAACATATTAAAGATGCTTTTAGGCTGTGAGGAGAAAATGACTCGATTAATCATTTCTTTTTTTGTATCAATATCTATGCTTTTTAGCCAGTCATTTCAGGTTGGTAAAAATGGTGTTGTGGTATCTGCTTCACAAATTGCCTCTGATGTAGGAATAGAAGTTTTAAAACAGGGTGGAAATGCTGTTGATGGGGCAGTTGCTGTTGGGTTTGCTTTGGCAGTTGTTTTTCCGGAAGCAGGAAATATTGGCGGTGGTGGATTTATGGTAATCCGTTTTCCTGATGGTAAATCAACGACTATTGATTATAGAGAAAAAGCTCCTGGTAGTGCATCACGTGATATGTATCTTGACGAAAAAGGTGACCCAATTGAAGGCTTAAGCACAGAAGGAGTTTTGTCTGTTGGAGTTCCCGGGTCTGTAGCGGGATATTATTTAGCATGGGAAAAATATGGTAGTCTTCGCTGGGATGAATTAATAGAGCCTGCGATTAAACTTGCTGAAAGAGGTTTTCCAGTATCATATTATACAAAAAGAGGGATGCTTTCACATAAAGATATTATGAGTCGGTTTCCGTCCTCAATGGAAATGTTTTTTCCTGAAGGTAAAGTATTGGAAATTGGCGAAAATATGTGTTTTCTGGATTTGGCAAAAACATTAAAAAATATATCGGTAAAAGGGCGTGACGGTTTTTATTCAGGTCAGACTGCTAAGAAGATTGTTAAGAGTATCCGAAAATATGGTGGAATTATTTCATTGGAGGATATGAAAAACTATGAAGCTGTGGAGCGTGAGCCGATAAATTTTTCATACAGGGGGTATGACATTATTTCTATGCCGCCGCCGAGTTCGGGAGGGATTTGCCTTGCTGAGATTTTAAAAACAGTTGAACATTTTCCTTTGAGTGATTTTGAATTTCACTCCTCGAAGTTTATACGAGCTTTAGTGGAGACTGAAAGGCGAGTTTATGCTAACAGGGCGTATTTTCTTGGTGATCCGGATTTTGTAAAAGTACCGACAGAATATCTGATAAGTGATGAGTTAACCATCAGGTTGGCTAAAGATATAAGATTTGATAAAGCAACGCCAAGTAGTGAGATAACTCATGTGCCTGAGGTATCTATTATGCAAGAAAATGAGCAGACAACCCATTTTTCTATTGTTGATAAAGATGGCATGGCTGTATCAAATACTACTACGCTCAATTCGAGTTTCGGCTCATGTTTTGTCGCTGAAGGCACGGGTGTTCTGCTAAATGACGAGATGGATGATTTTTCAATTAAACCCGGTTATCCGAATATTTACGGACTGGTTGGTGCGGAAGCAAATGCTATCCAGCCAAATAAAAGAATGCTGAGTTCAATGACTCCAACAATTGTATCGAGAAATGATTCACTTATGTGGATTTTGGGTACTCCTGGTGGAGCGACAATTATTACATCCGTTGCGCAAGTTATCATAAACTTGATTGATTTTGATATGGATCTTATTAAGGCTGTTGATTTGCCTCGATTTCATCATCAGTGGTTGCCCGATGTGGTTTTTATTGAGCAATTTTCACTTTCAAAGGATATTAAAGATAGTCTTGAAGGAAGAGGATATACAATTTCCGAACGTGGTAAGATTGGCGATGTTAATGCAATTGAGGTGGATTATGAGAATGGATATTATATTGGTGTACCGGACAAGAGGCGTCAATCTGCAGCAGCTGCATATTAGGGTGGTGAATTCGAAAATAATTGTAATACCTCGTAGTATCGAACAGTCTTGTTCGATATGTTTTCGTAGAAAACAGAATAAGAGGGAGAAATTATTTAGATGTGGCAAATGTTTTTATTAAACCTATCGGTTCAATTGCGAACTGGACAGTTCGCAGCTACGATTTTTGTGTAGTATCGAACAGTCTAGTTCGATATGTTTTCGTAGAAAACAGAGGGGAGAGATTATTTAGATATGGCAAAGGTTTTTATTGAACCTTTCAGTTTAATTGCGAACTGGACAGTTCGCAGCTACGATTTTAGCGTAGTAGAAAACAGTCCTTTTCGATATGTTTTTGTAGAAAACAGAATAAAAGGGAGAGATTATTTAGATATGGCAAAGGTTTTTATTGAACCTTAAAGTTCGCAGCTACGAGTCGCTTGTAAAGAGTTTTTTATTTTGTTATAAATGCTTTCTAATTGTAAATTTATACATGAATTATGTCAAATAAAACTGAATACAGATTTTTTTATAAAAGAAATCTTCCACATATACAGCCAATTGATGCCGTATTTTTCATAACATACAGGTTAGCATTTAGCCTGCCTTCTGTTTTCTATAAAAATCTAAAAACCCGTAGACAAGAGTTTGAATATAAGCTGAAATTAAAGAGTAAATTGTCTAAAAAGGATAAGTCACGATTATGTGAAAATTACAATAAAAAAATATTTGATATAGTTGATCAATTTATAGCAGGTTATGTTAAGAGTCCGCAATGGCTTAAAAATCCCCAAATTGCTAACGTTGTAGTAGAAAATTTATTTAAATGGAATGATATACGTTATAAATTGTTATGTTATTGTATTATGCTAAACCATGTACATATTCTGATTAAGCCTTTATTAAAAGAAGAAAGAAAACCTTTTTCGCTAACAAGAATTATGCAAGCACATAAAGGATATACTGCAAGTCAAGCAAACAAAATTCTTCAACGCAAAGGACAATTTTGGCAACATGAGTCCTATGATCATTATATCAGGGATTATGAGGAATTATTGCGAGTTGTGAGATATATTCTGTACAATCCAGTTAAGGCAAGATTGGTAAATGATCATGAAAAATGGCAATACAACTATGTAGAAGCTAGCGTTATTTCCTTATAAGCATTCGTAGTATCGAACAGTCCTGTTCGATATGTTTTTGCAGAAAACAGAATAAGAGCGAGAGATTATTTAGAAATGGCAGAGGTATTTATTGAACCTATCGGTTCAAGTGCGAACT
>Ga0307434_1000237_pt1 | contig 45776 bp, 77 predicted proteins | sample SalMarWE160220MG_FD_202156 | JGI IMG/M metagenome (GOLD analysis project Ga0307434, IMG submission 202156) | Salt marsh sediment microbial communities from the Plum Island Ecosystem LTER, Massachusetts, United States - WE1603-220 | ecosystem: Environmental > Aquatic > Marine > Intertidal zone >... | reverse complement strand
GAATATGCTCAATCAGGTTAAGCCCTACATAGAGATTAGGAATACCAAGAGAGAGGCTATAATGAGACTGTTAGACTTTGGTAGTGGATACCTGCTGCAGAGAAATACAGGAGGAAGTAGTCAAATTAGATATATAGTTCCTTCTTACCATGATGTAGTTGTTACATATCAATGTGGACATGGAGTGAATGTAACTATTAGAAGCAAGGAAGTTGTATTCCCTAATAGTGTTACTACTAGGGTACTAGATATGAAACTAACAGGGAATAGAAGGGACATAGCTGAGAAGCTACCCGATGGTTCAGATAATCCAGACTACACTGAGTACGCTGATGGTGATGACCACTACTATGGTTATCGTGATGAGGACGCTGTTGTAGCTCCCCGTTCAAGCGATGAGGAAGAATGCACAGCAAAGGATGATGATAGTATCAATGCTTCAGGTAGAGAGGTGGATGCTAATTTGATAATTCCTCCTTCTCTTATCCCTGGAGTAGCTGCTCGTTCTGGTGGAGAATGGGCAGATATAGAAGACATCGTTACCTTTGCTAAGAGCTTATCTACTCTTAAATTAAATAAGATACAAGAGATGAGTAACAGTGGTAGGATAGAGATGTTGGGGATATGTTTCCAACAGCTAGGGGAGAGGGTTGAAGCCATTGACGCTAGAGGGAATACTGTAACGGGAATTGTAACACGTATCCAGAGATTCTATGATAGGGGAGTATATCAAATGATTATCTCTCTGGGTGCAGAGGGATTAAACGCTGCACCATTCAGTCTTCAGTTACCTCAAGGTATTAGTGCTAGAACTGAGAAGAAAGAGCCTATAGTCCTTCCAGAGACCTTAGAAGAGGTTAAGGAAGAGATGATATGGGTTACAGAGAGTGGAGGATTAGGACTCTTCCAGTACCCTAAATGGGTGTTGAAAAAGAAGAGTGAAGCTACTGAGAAAGAGTTAAGTGGACTCACTATGCCTTATAGTGGGAGTTGACTATAACATATATTATATGTTATAATATATATAGGAGAGTAAAATGTTTCTGAAAGAGATAATAGAGAAGATACTGTTAGAGCTACAGGATGAAGATAACGCTACCTACTCTGAGGATGATGTTAATACTGCTATGGAGACCACATTATCCCTTATGAGTAGACTGATACCAGATAAGAGTATAGTAGAGTTGGAGATAGGAGAGACTGATATAGATGATGAGGCTCTAACTATTGCTAGTAACACTGGAACACTGGAACATTATCCAGTGAAGTTTGACTCTGAAACAATAACTGATGGGTCAGGTAATGAGAAGACTCGCAATGATGATTACACTATCAACTATCTAACAGGAGTAATCACTGAGGTAGGGAGTAACCTAGCAGATGGAGCTTACACTGTGGATTATGAATTAGACCCACAGATACTCAACATATCAAGTAACATCCCTGACTGTATCCGAATAGAGAGGGTGGAGTATCCAGCAGATAGAAGTCCTATGGAGTTACCAGCTTATGAGATTGTAGGGGATTACATGAGGATTAAGGATGATGTGTACCTAGCAGAAGATACACTGTTACGTATAGAGTATATCAAGAGATTCCTTGCTCCTACCCTAGAAGCAGAAGGGAACTATCCTTCCCATCTAAACTCTGCTATAGTAGCAGGAAGTTGTGGTAATGCTCTAATCAACAAGGCTAGAGCTTATATCTATAAAGCTGCTACCGCAGTAGATACCGCAGTAGCTCAGAGTGATGAGGGAGCAACCAGTGTAACTAACGCTAAGATAGCAATAGGTAAAATACCTGCTAGATTAGAAGCTGCTGTAACTCTCCTTGCTGCTGGTGATGACCTTATCAATGCTGTGACTCCTGGTGATAATGTAGGGTCTGTGTACGCTGAGTATGCTAAGGCTCAAGCATCTATAGGTGCTGGATATGCTAATGAAGCTACGACCTGGTTGAATGCTGCTACTGCTCACCTGAACCGTGCTGAGAAAGAAAGGACTAATGCTCCTGATTACTTGACTGTTGCTGAAGCTCTACTAAGAGCAGGTAGTGATAAGTTGAATGAATTTTATGTTATGATTGGTCATCCTGTAGAAACTCATGGGACTTCAAGTTCAAGGAAGGGTGCTGGTGAAAGATAAGCTAAATCCCTCTTTGATGTCTGGTCTTTGAAGAGAATGGAATAGGGTTTTCCTTATCACAGACCTCAATAGCTAAATCCCTAGTATATTCAAAAGCATCCTCTACCAAGGTAAACAAATACTTATCTTCTTCTATATCAGGGCTATGTTTAGCCAGTTCTAGTATTGCTTGCCATCTATTGATGTGGCTTTCTACTGCCTCTAAGAAATCATCCCTGTCCATCGTTACTCCTTAAACTGAGTATATACTCCACAACTTTGATAAACTCTCTGCATTCAACGAATTTTATTGTAAACTTTTAGCTTCCCTTAGAAGCATCTCCCCAATTTTTGGTTGATGTACCTATCTTCCACACTATGGGGAACTCTACTAAGTTATCTAATATATTATCTGGCAGTACCTCACTGGTAGACAATCCCAACTCATCGTGCATTAGTATCTTCTGGTCAAAGCGTTCTAACCTTAGCATTGCAAGCTTCAATATATCTGCTCCTGTACCCTGCACTACACTATTAACTGCTTTCATTATAGGATTGTATCCATCCTCTTCCCCTTCTATCATACTCTCAGCAGTCCTCACTCTTCCCAAGTAAGTGGTTATGTAGCCCTTCTCTTTAACCTCATCCCTCTTCTCCTGACACCACTCCTTGAATCTAGGATACATACGGTATATAGCCTCTGCTACATCTGCATACTCCCTGGACTCATAGGTGGTAGCCAAGAACCAGACCTTAGCCTCATCACGTGAGATATTATATCGTTCGGCTATTGGAGTATATACATCACCTGTGGAGACATCCCTAATCATCTCCTTATCATCACTAAGGTATGCCATAATGCAAGGCTCTATCTGATGAGCATCTGCATCCCACCATACCTCACCCTCTTCAGGTATGAACAAGTTTCTAAGGGCTGGAGGTACTGTCTGAATGGGATATGTTTCTCTCCCCGTAGCAAACCTGCCTGTTCGTACTATATGATATGTGGGATATATTCTATCTAAACCCTTGAGAGGTTTGATGTAAGTAGAGTTAAGCTTACTTAGCTCCCTGTGTTTAAGTAAGAGCTTGATGAAAGGGTAGTCATCAGCATAGGGTGTAAGGACTTCCTCACCTGTTTTCATCCAACCAGACTTAATGTTGATACCTGTGAATAAGCCTAGCTCAGAGAGCTTGATACCTACCTGTTTGGTGGATGTAGGTTTGAAATCCTTATCATCTATAGTCTCCCTACAACTTGTGGTAATGAACTCTAATCTCTTTGTTAAGTCCCTTCCCCACTGTTCTACTAGGTTGGTATCTACTCTGATTCCTTCCTCTCTCATCCTTAACAGTAGAGGTATTAACATATAATCTAACTTATATGCTTTATTATCACTCTGTCCCTGTAGTCCCTGCCACACCTTACAGCATCCTATAGCGTGTTCAGCACATATTCTACACATAGTACCTACATCACAGTCCCTTAGCGTCTTCTTTTTAACTTTCACTCCACCCTCATAGAGCAAGGACATGACACTGGTATAGTTAAAGTTAAATGTATATGATAAGTTCTTTAACGCAGGAGGATAACCTAGAGCTTGTGCAAGGAGCATAGAGTCTCCTATATGACGGGGATAACTACCAAATCTATTCTTAATAACCTCTGCATCAAAGAGGACGTTATGTGTTACTATAGGAGTACACAGTATATCATCTGCTATCATCCCAAGGTTCTCATCGTCTGCACTGATGAACACTGCATCCTCTGGAGACCATGCTAAGGCTAGAACTAACAGGGTTGTATCAGTCTTGGATACCGTCTCAGTGTCAAGGTAGAGGGTATCCTTGGAGAAGAGTTCAGTCAAAAGCGTCTCTCTGCTATCATAATGCCCTCTCCCAAGGTATCCTATCATAATCTTATCCCCTCTCTAGTATACCCAGGAAGATAAACTTTATATCTTCCTTGTTCATATTCATATATATGGTTACAATTAGCACATAAAATTTCTAAGCCTTCTTCTTCATACTGAAGAGCTTCTCTTTAAGCTTCTCTCTCATATCCCCCACATCTATCTTAGGGTTCACAACAGCTAGGAAGAGAGCAAATCTATCAGAGTTAATGAAGCTTAGTATATCTTCTTTATACCCTCCCTGCTTCCAATCCTCTATCATCCTATGGAAGATACCATGCTCTTCATTAACTACAAGGTCTACTATGGGGTCATCACTACGGAACTCCTTACTCTCCTCTATGTTCTTGATGTTGTTTGAATATAACTTATCTGGTAACTGTGAACGGAAACGTTCAGGAGCTTTCCTCTGACCTTTGAGAATCATACTAAGGTAGGTGCCAGAGATACCAAACTTCTTAGCTAACTCAGTCTGGTTCAACTGTTTCCCTCCAAAGGATTAACTCAATCAAAGCATAGACCACATCATCTAGTAGGGAATCCTCAAAACTCTCATTAGCTAGTGTTCCAGTTTTGAGGTAACGTGCTTGTCTCTGCCACTTATCTGCTCTACGTATTGCAACTCCTCTCCAAGGTTCTACCCCTAACTTAGCAGAGGCTCTAACATTGGCTAGTGGGTCTTCATCTGTACCATAGTCTCTACCCTTCTTCTCATGTAAGTTAAATATCTCTTGTAGTAAGGAAGTAAATCTAACATCTACGGAACGGTAGATTATCTCCTTCCATGCTGCTTCTAGGTGTGCATCACTCTGTTCTCTTGTAAAGTCCATTACCTTTCCTCCTCTATAAATGCTCCACCTATTCCCGTACCACCTAATCCATCGGATTCTTCAACATCAAATATCACAAGCTTTGTTATGCTCATCTCCCTATCCACTGTTTTAGTGAGAAGGTCTTCTCCTCCATAAATCAATGTTATATTTTGGTCAGGAAACACTGGTAATGGAAACTCTAATACCCTTTCTGCTAATACTTTCATTATTCCCTCCCTATAAGTGTATTTATTTTATCTACCGTGCTATCTCCCAATCCTTTTATAGCACATATCTGTTTAGGTGTAGCATTCATAGTCTTCCATGCAGTCTTGAACTTAGCAATAAGTAACTCACTGGTCTTTATTCCTATACCCATGTTGACTAGGGTTTGTACTTGTGGATTGGAGTCAGGTATATAAGGCTTCTCTCTAATGTATCTCTTGAATGTAGTATACTCTTCCTTGTTAGATGCTTGTACGAACTCCACCAGAGCTTCAGCAGTACCCCTCTTGGTACAGGTGTGGAAGGTACTTATCCCTAGCTTATCAAGTCTCCAGATAAACCCCATGAAATACTTATAAGACCTGTTGATAACCCTGCTCTTGTAGAAGATAGTACCATCCTTCTTCTGTTGGTATAGCACTGTGTCATTAGTACCTATAGGTTCAGATACACCCTCTATCAACAATATCACTTCATCAGCGTGTTTCAATGCAGTCTTCAACTGTCTCTCCAGTGCATCTACCCTACCTGCTAAGTCAAAGACAGTCTTCCTCTCCACTGTGATAGTGTGGTTGTCAAATCCCCACCATAGATAGTCACACATTCCTAGTGGTTGTAACCTAGAAGTAGAAACGGGGATACTCTTCTTCATCTCCTCTGCTATCTCAAAGGGTTCAAAGGTGTCTGTAATTATTGATATTGCCATTTACTCATTCCTTGTCTTCTTAATTTTAACAGTAACTCGTTACAGTGTTCGTATCCGTCATAGCTCTCAGGGAGATGAGACTCATCTGCTAACCTATTAAGGACATCACATAACTGTTCCCACTCAGAGTAGAACTTATGCCAACCTTCATCTGTGATTTCCTTCTGACGATTCATCCAGTAATCTACAAGCAGTTTACCTTTGTACCATCCCTTGAGGTAAGCCATATCCCAGAGCTTTATAAAGTTATGCTCCATAATACCGTAGTACATAGCCCACAGACCAGAGAACATCTCTGAGTAGGTGTAGAGTAGAGCCTTACCTCCACGTTGGGACATAGCTCTCTTCCTCTGTCCCTCTGCGTACCCTCTGAAATAGTTCCTTAGCTTTTTAGTTACAAAAGCATCCCCCAAACTAAGCCAGGGAACAATGCTATTATCCTCATAGAGGGTTGGTAGCCACAGTAACCTGACCATATTCCCATTATGCTTACATAGCATATTAAAGAACTTCTTGACCTCATAGAGTTGCACATCATAATTATTAACAGAGAACTCTATAGTGTCCTTCCCTGGATGAAGGCTAAGAATCTTCTCTGTAGGGTCTTGATACACACCACGCAGGTCTATATCACTATCTTCCCTTTCCAATCCCCAAGCATGAGACCCAGATAAAGCTAAGTATAGAAGTCTCCTTCCACCTAGCTCTCTCGTTACTAAGTCTACAGCTTCTATCTTATTTATGTCTTTCATTGACTCTCCTCACTGGTGGAGTAGGAAGGATTTGAACCTTCTAAGCAGCTACGCACTGGATTTACAGTCCAGTTCAACTCCCCATCGTTGACGCTACTCCATACATTATATATTATATATTATATGTTATAAGCTAACCTTTGATAACTTCACAAACCCTTGTAGTCTCTTGAACACTGCTTCCAAGGATAGAACATCCTCATCACAGTGAGTTTGTATGTAGTCCAATGCTTCCTTACTACCTGCCTGTGCTCTCTGCCACACTTCGGGATTAAGTCTATGTCCCTTAGAGGGTATGTTCAATAGGTCACAGGCTACCTCTAACCTGTTCCTATGTAGCTTTAGCTTAGGCTTTACAAGGTCAAAGGCATCAGTGAAGAATACATCTCTATACTGAGGGAATTCTAAGTTCCACTTCAATGCTCTGGTACGTAAGAAAGGTATATCAAACCTGAAGTTCTTAGAGTAGTACCCTACCAGACGGTTATATGGTTTGATAGCTTGAAGGAAATCCCTCATAAGACGTTCATCAAATTTGTATTCCCTTATCTCCTTGGTAGTAACAGAGCTATGTATCAACTCTCCATCCAACTCTTTAAGACTCCAGCAGAGGATGTAACCAAAGTCTGCATCCAGGTTGGTAGTCTCTATGTCAAGGAATCCTATTCTCTCGTCCCTCTCTGTTAGCCCTTGCATCTCTCTAAGGAAGCAGGAGGGATGTTCAGAGTACCTCCTGTTATGAGCCTTACATCTATGTTGGTACAACCACAATATCTCTTCCTTCTTGAGGTCATTGTAGTTGGTTGTCTGTGGTATCTGTTCTTTATTCATTATTTCATAGCCCTCAACTTATCTATCCAACTTGCTATATCATCCCAAGTAGGGTTATCTCTCACTGAGCCTTCTGCTGCTGAGGATAATCCACAAAGAGTGATAGTAGCTATAGGTTTACCCTCCTTCTTGGTCATCCATAACTCTACATCTACCATATCGGCAGTGTATTTGAATCCATCAGGTACTTCTTCTCCTGTGGGTTCTCCCTTCTTATAGCCCTCCTTAGTGTGGTGGACAAGGATAAGATTCTTGTCATGTAACTTAGCCTGTAGAAGAACATCTTTCATCCAAGCATTAGGAGTAGCATAAAGAGTTGTGGGGTATATACTCGTTGTGGTAGGGTCATTCTGCTTCAGGTCAAAAAGGTATGATGCCATAGCAGCTTGCCATACCTGAGTAAAGGGGTCTAGTGCAATAGATTTAATCGTAGCATCTTCAAGAGCAGCATTGTACTCCTTCTGGAAGTCTAACCAGTACTTTGCATCCTCCGCAGAGCCTTGAACCTTAGCTTGCAGTTTTTGTTTCTTTACCAAACGAAGATACTTTATATTGTCCTTGTCTGGGATGTATCTATCCTCTACTCTATCTGCTCCTAGCTCCAAGTCAAAGAAAACTAAGGGTTTAGGAGCACTCATAGCAAAGGTACTCTTACAGGTCTTCCTTCTACCGACAACCGAAACTAGTCGTAGCATAATATATTCCTCCTTTATCTTAATCTAAAGTCTGTCTTCCGCATTCGTTCTCTTCATATCTTGCTCAGAGCACATCTTCAGACCTTTAATGTTATCTTTAAGAGTAATCTCAACCAGGTAAGTTCCGTCCTTCTCCACAGAATGGATTGTACCTTCTGTCCCCTTTGGTATAGTATAAGCTACAGTCCTTACTGCGTGGGTTAATCTTACCTTATCTCCCTTTTTCAAGTTTAACTTTAGCGTCATGTTCTGTCCTCCATTCCCCTAGCTCCTCAAATGAGTACACTATAGGTATTTTATTCTTCTTAGCAAAAGCTATCTCTATTGCTGCTCCCTTCGAACCTTCACAGTCCCCAACTTGAATTACATCGGCATACTTCATCCAAGCTAAGTCTATCTCCAGCCAAGAGTTATGATTCACATCGAATCCAACCTCTTTCTTATAGTATTCATCCATGTAATGAGTAAGAGTAGGAATAAGAGGAGCATAACCTAGAATCAGTAGAGGGAGAGCTAAGTCCATAGCCTCTTTAACATTCTTAATCCTCTGTTTCCGTGTAGAGGCAGTGTACTTAAATATGACATAGACTGTTATTCTCTCCCCCTTCATTAGTCTACCTCTACCTCTCCCTTTGATTCAGAATTATCTGCTACTTCTCCTCCAATCTTCAATAAAGCTTCCTTCTGTTTCTTCTCACGTCTTTTCATAGACTTCTCATAGGTGTCCTTATCATCGAAGAGGAATCTTAGGTCTTGCTCTTCAAAGAACTCATATATCCTCTGAGGAGCTACAGAGAATCCCATCCAGGTGATAATGTCTTGACCAAAGCCTAGTTGTAACCCTGTGATTCTAGCAGTTATACCTACCTGATGCCCAGACTCAGCTAAGAAGATAGCACCACCACTGTTACCGAAGATAGAGCTACAGTTAGTCATCCAATATAACTTATTATCTATCTCTTCAGTTAAGTATGTTATCTGTCCCAGGTTAGCAAAAGGTTCATGTCCTAAGCTACATCCAGAGGCATAAGCTGGAGTGAATAGCTTTACATCCTTTATCTCTTCTTTGGGGATAATCTTAGCTATATAAGAACATTGCTTAGGACTCTGAAGTTTAAGTATAGCTATATCCTGTGCTTTGTCATAGGCTACAATCTCTGCCTTATAAGCATTGGAACTGTTCACTGTGCTCATAAAGACATAATCAAAGATTTCTACCTGTACAAGTTTCTTAAACTCCTTCTCTATGTTCTTCCTCAGATAACTATCCCACTCTTTCTTGACTGTTATGGCATCCTCTACCACATGAGCACAGGTCATTACGAAAGTTTGATACTCCTCTTTGTTCTTTGGGTTAGGTTCAGAGTATATGATAGTACCTGAACCACCAGCCTTCTCTGTTCTTACCCTTACCACAGGGTATAAAATTGATTCGTGTAATTGTTTTGTGTCCATTATGCCTCCTTAACTTCAATATCAGTTTTAACTGAGTGGTATATATCATCTTGATAATAGCCCTGTATAGCGACATCTAATTCCTCTATAGCTTCTGCCAACTTACCCCAATCATTTATTCCTAATCCACAGATACCATGAATTGCTGCATAAGGACATTTATTACACTCAGCCCCCTTTCTTTGTACGCAGAAATAGCACTTGTCTCCTCCAGAAGGAAAGTATTCCACCCAGGTATAAAGCATCTCTTGTTTAAGGCTCATCAACCCTTCTACAGTGGTAGCTTCTTCCATCCTAGCTATTATGCTGTGGTAATTCTTTAAGAAGTCCTTCTCTCCCACTTCAAGATTAGTAATAAGTTCTTGTACAACCTTCTTATCTACTTTCATACCTTCCTCCTTGCTGAGAAGCTACATACCTCTACTTTAATCCCCGTTAGTGCTGCTACTACTCTAACTAGGTCTACAGCACCTACTGATACTCTCTTATCATCAATCTCTATAGTGATAACAGGAGTGGATGAAGCAGACTCATCCACTTGCTTGAATAGTATTCTTCCCTTCTCACTGTTACCTGATAATGTTTTAACTGTAATTGCTATCATACTCAACCTCCTATATGATACATAATATATGATATGAATAGTATAGTTGTAACTATCATGTGTAATCCTCTGGATACTTTCCATACCCAAAAGGGGGAACTCAGTGCTCTGGGTAGGGTCATTATAGCTGTCATTACAAGAGCTAATAACCAAAAGAAGGAGAAGTCATCCACACTCTGAGTCTGATGTATCTTAACTATTTGTGCTACTCCTCCTACTTGACAGATAAGAGTACCAATGAGGTATAACCAGTTCCTTAACTTTTCCTTATCCACTATTCTCTATCCTACACCTTAACTGATATCTACAATTCTTACACTGCCAACTCTCTTCTTTGGGGGGAACTTCCTTGTTGGTTAGGGATTGATGTAGACTATTAGCTCTATCTAATACCCACTTAGCATTAGCTTCTAACTCTTCAACTGTAAATGTTAATACAATGGGAATTATATCAGGACTGATTATTGTGAAGTCTACCAATAGAGCTTGGTTCTTCCCCATAGCATAACAATAAAACATTATCTGCTTAATCCATCCTTCGGGGATAAGTCCTTCCTCTAACTTCTTCCTTCCTGTTCTACCCGTCTTTAACTCTACTACCTGTCCATTGATTACTCTATCAGGAGAATAGAAGAGAGTAAACTTAGAGGTAACTACCTGCCCAGTGGGAGCATCCTTATCCCCCAACATAGCCTGTTGTAGCCCTAATCCCTGGATGAAGTATAGTAACTCTCTTGGAGTTGGTGGTAGAGGGTCTATCTTATCCCAATAAGCTTTACGTTTGCAGTAGATAGCATCTGTAGCATGAAGGTTTGGACGTGTATGTGCTATCTTATAACGTTCTTTTATCTCATCCAAGAGGATGTTAGCTTCGTCAGGGAACTTAAACTCAATCTTCATTAGCAAATAACCTCTTTAATTTTGGTTTATCCTCAATACATTTCATAGAACACCTTCTAAGCTCTAAGTCATAATCACACTTATCTAAGTCTATATCATCCCCTTCAAAGAACATATTCATAGGACAGATAGGATACCTAGTATCTGTATCTGCTTCAGCTATCGCTTGTGCTGAAAGGTTCTCTCTCCATTCTTGTTCCTCTTCTATCATCTGCCTTTCCAATTCTTCTGCGTGTTCTTGTTCTTCTTCAGGATAACTTCTCATGTCTTATCTCCTTTAACCTGCTAAATCCCACCCTATCCAAGTAGACCGTAATCTACTCAGTCCCACCCTTAACAGGGGTCAGTATCTCTAAGGGATACAGCACTGTTCTACCCTTAGAACTTCCTGACCATCTTTTCTCAGTGCAACCTCTCCGAACACTAAGTATTTGGTGACACCCTAGTTGTACCATCACCTTCCCTGACTACCAATTAGTTGACTTCTCCAACACCTACACCACCCATACCTACTAGCCTTGTTTTCAATATGCCTACCTACTCTCTCTACTTTCAGTATGGGGACTCCATTACCCATCAACTCTCCCTAGTAGGATTTACCTACAATAGGTAGTCTTGCTGGCTAGTAGCCTCGTTTCTCAATCACTCTACTACTAAGTTGACCCTATCAGTTCAGCCCTTTCAGGTAGCCAGCTTATATGTATTTAGTTGTTAAGCTTTCTTTGGTTCTTGTGGTAGTATTTTATGATAGATTTCCTTTCGAAGGGCATCATGGAAGCTCCATAAAGAAGTATTAACACCCTCAATTTCCTTTATTGCATGGTCTAGGGGAGTTCCTTCTGTTTGCTCTGCAATGTCTGTGAAGGGAATGCTTCCAAATAGGCTACGAAACTCCTGGTAGAGGGTTTCAACAACCTTACAAAGTTCTTTGACAGTAACTACTAAGGTTAGTTGTGGTTTTTCTTTTACTTGTGTATCCATCTATATCTCCACTAAGCTTTCTTCGTGTACTTCCCATCTACCTCATTATACATCTCTGTTACTTCCTTAGTATCAAAGAATGTACCTTCAATGATGGAATTACACAAAGTAGCATCTGTCTTGATTACGTCATCAGCAATAGCTATCGCAGGGAACTCAGTTTTACTCTTTCCTTCCAATAGCTCTACTGCTTTCGCTAAAGGAGTTGTTGCACTAGCTTTACCTGTTCCACTGGTAACTCTCCATACAGTCCCCTTACTCTCCTTCCCATTGTCATCAGTAAAGAATACATAGTTGTCCTCACGTTCCATTGTTACGTCCATACCCACTATGTTGTCAATGCCTACACTACCCTCTGGTTTGCCTAATAGTTTAGCTATACTGTTTTCAAAGACAACATAACCAGACGCTAAGGCATCACTGAACTTGAGAGCTATGACCGTAGTCTTGTACTCGTAAGGGCTATCAGATACTAGGTCTGATAGATTAGAGTACTTTAGATTGACATCCTGCTGTCCTTCCTTAGCAAACTTCCCCTTCCTAGCTACTACAGTGTACTCATCAAAGTGTCCAGTGAACTTCTTGAGTGGAGTATAGTAGCTTACTAGCTGTTCCCGTTTAGATTGTAACATAACTTATATAACCTCCTTCTTATTTATCTTCTGCTGTAGCGATACCGAAGTAATTCTCAAATACCTTAGCTACATCTACAACTACCTTTCCTGTCTCTGCATTGAATACCTCAGCACCACGAATAGTGTAACTATATGTTTCAATAGCTAACTGTAGACACAGGGTTTTAATCTCGACTATTTCCTTACTTGTCACTCATACCTCCTTCCTTGTTTACTTTCTGCTTTACTTCAATAACCTTCCCAGTCAATTCCTTAATATCTATAGAATAGTACCTTCCCTCTGTAGAGAAGTACCATACAGGTGAACCATTAGTTCCATAGGATACATCAAATTTCTCTCCATCAATCTCACCAGCAGCTATCTCTACACGCAGTATTATTGCTCTAGGGGAATGACGTTTGATATTTACCTCTACCTTGTGTGTTGATTCTTCCATCTTACCTCCTTTTATTTACGCAGTCTATGTTGTATAAGTACTATGTACTATATATAACTTAAAGTGCGAAACTAAGATAAAGAATATACTCCCTTTGGTATATTATAGTCTATAACCTCAGAGAAGCTAAAGTTCTCTCCCTCTCCATGCCTCAATGTGAATGATAATCTCCTCTTAGTCCCTTCCATTCTCCTTAATCCTAATATACTATCTGCCCATCCACCTATAGCAGTTGAACCTCTCATCTCTTCATCCCCAAAGTCTCTTGATTCTCCTGTAGGTAATGTTTGTGTCTTTCTTCCTTGAAAGGATAATATGAGACTGAACTTTAATTCTTCCATAAGTATATCCATCCTATCAAAGAGCAGGTTCAAATCTTCAACGCTGTTCTCTGAACCAGAAAGACACTTGTAAGCAGGGTCGATGATAACCACGTTAGGTCTTAACTCTTCTAACCACCCTGCTAATTTCTTCATGCCCTCATCTCTATCTAACTTCAACCAAAACCTAGTAATAGTGTAGAAATTCTCTTGAACTTGTGAGAGGGAAGATAGTGAAGAGCCTCTTAATCTATGTACGAAGGTTAAATATGGCATCTCCATCTGTATATATAGTACCTTACTCTTCGCTGTACTGAACCTCTCCGAGTTGAAGAGTGGCAAGCCTCCTGCAATACACAGTCCTAGATATTGCAGGAGTGTACTCTTACCTGATTTGAAATTTCCATAGAGGACTGCTTTTGTGTTCTCAACAAGGACACCACCACTTACGATATGTTTTGGAAGTTGAAGCTTTCTGGAGAAAACCTGGGCTAGGTTCTCAGCTTCCATCGGTGATATAAGTATAACACACCAGGGTGTGTCCTGTCAATAGAACAAGTGTCCTACATTGAGCAGGTGTATCTTGTTTCTGATTTCTAACTGCTTCTTTAATTCCTCGTAAGTCATTCGCCCTCCTCATTCATCATATTTATCCCAACCCATTATGTAGCCATTTGCCCAACTATCACCTTCATCATCACCACTGCCTTGCTCTACGTTTTCACCGCCAGCCTTCTGCATAAGTTCAATCTCTTTTTCAACGGCTTGCTGTTCTAGTAGCGTCTTTGTAAAGTCATCGTGTGTCATTTGCCATCCTCTGGCATCTCGCCATGCTTAAAAGCTTCTAATTCAGTCTCTGTTACCTCCTGCCTAAAGCCAAGCAATACAAGAACTATCGGAACATTATTATCCTTGTCTAACCTACTTTGCTCTTTGGGTACTAAGACGATACCTTTCTTATTCAGCCATTCCCATACTGCCTTGAGGGTGGCTTTGTCTTGGGCTATGGCTACATCTTTTGCTGCTTGAATTATATTAGGGTCATAAGTATCAACAATGCCCTTCGAGCAATTCAACTCAGAAACTATCTTTTCCTCTGTTAATAACCTTTCGCTCATTTAAGCCTCCTTTACTCTGCCCCACATAATGGACAATCGCCTGGTAAATGGCACTCCTCACATTCTTTGAGGTCATACCCATAGGCAGTAAGGTCAAGCTGTTTCTCTGCGAGTTCCTTTTCTCGCTGCTCTCTCACCCGTCTTTTACCGCCTCTTAGCCACGCATCCACACTAAACAGTATAATAATTACTAATCCCACTCCCCAAGCAAAACCCATTATGAAAATCCCTATGTTGTTAATCATTTCTCCCCCTTGAGGAAGGCTTGCCACACTGTTAGAACATTATTAAAGGCTTTTAACATACTATGTGGATTTGAATGTATTTCAGCTTCAAGAAAGCTATTCACCACTTCCTTAATCCCTACTTGTTTACCCAATGGGAATGAGATTTCAGCTTGGGCTTCTAAATCACCTTTAATAGCATCATAGGTTTTCTTCATATCTTTCTTATAAGCTCTGTCAATTCCATTTCTATCAAGCCATTTATTCATATCCATTACTGTGTTTTTAGCTTCCATATTGCCCTCCTTTCATTTCTTCTTAACAGGTTCTTAATCGTTTCCTTTCTTCCTGCAACCTAGTAATATATACCACGTCCACCTTAAACTCTGATTCTGGTATCTTTCCTCCAAAGGGTAGAACTATTATTAGTTCCTCAACATCCTGCGTCTTGGCTACTGCTCTATAAGCATCTCTGAGGAAACGAAGTTGAGCTTTGGTTATTACTTTGGCAGATATATCCCTGATTTAGTCCTCCCCTCTTGCTTCTCAGATAACTTTTGCAACGCCCATATCAAGAACTGCATATCTCTACTATGTTTAGGACAGAGCTTACCATAAGCCTGTTCCCTCACTACAGAACCATCACAACCAGGGACTTCGCAGGACTGATACCTAGCTGATGACTTAGTCTTCATCGTATCTCTTTACCCATAAAGGTTTAGTGGGGAAACTGGTCTCTCCTATCCAGAGAGTATTATCTTCTACTTCCAGGGATAACAGTTCAGGGAGGATGTATAGGCTTATAGATAATAAATCCTCTCCATCAAGTCTAACCCATGCAATGTAGTTACCCCTCTTCATCTCGTCTATAGAGAAATGAACAACCCTTACATTCTCCACTACAAGGAAAACCTTACCTGGATGTACTGTAAGTAACTCTACTTTCATTGCTTTACCTCCTTTCACCGTACTGTGAAACTATATCTCATCATTCTCATTATCAAAGTATTCCTCTCCCCAATACCTAAGTAGCTTCTCCTGTGTCTCAGGTGGTAGCTCATCGAAAGGCTTATTGCACCAGACATCAAAAGCATACTCCCCACCGTACCTGGAGCAAGCACGACATGAGTTAATATCTACTACTCCATATCGTGGGCAGTGGTCAGTTATACCATGATTATCAAATTGTATTCTCATTTCACCCCCATAGTATATTCTCTACCTCATTCACAGTTATCCCTAACACTTCACTTATCTCTTCTATACTAAACCCTGCCTCATACATCTCCCACACATAATTCTCTGATACATAATCTCCTTCCATCTAGTCCTCCTTATAAGAGAGGGTTACAGTCAGCCTTAGTAACTATCTCTTCCTTGAGTTCAACCTCATCTATGTATAAGTCTGCGTTGGCAGACCAATCGCCTACTCTTGCATTCTTTACAACCAGAAAGAGTATATACTTCTTACCGTAAGCAGAGTTCAACCAAGCTATCACTTCATCCTTATCTTCATTGTCCTCTACTGGTATTGAGAGGGTTCTCTGTAACGAGACCGTAACTTCCCAAGTTCTCACTATCATTATTCTCCCTCCTCTCGTAGACTTGCATTCAAGTACTCCTTAAACAGGACTGCTGTAGCCCTTCCTATCTCTTTCCCAACCCGTTGTGACATAACCACTTCACCTTTACCTTCCCGTTCTATGTCTGCTACCATGCCCTTAATAAGCTTTCCTATACTGGCAACATCCTTCTCCAATGTAAGTGCATCAACAACGTGTTTAATCCTTTCCAAGGTGACCCATTCACGAACAATCTCTTCTGCTTCTGCTACTGCTTTAAGGTCTACTCCTACCTTACGAGGGGTTTTAGTCTCAGATGACCATGAAGCTTTATGCTTTGCTATAATACGTTTACCATTGTTCTTCTTAACTTCAACCATTGGACGGAGGACAATACCCTCTCTTGGATGCCCTTCTCCCATACCATTGCGTACTGCTTGAACTGAATCAGCATCACGACATTGGTCTAGTGTCTCTATATCTGTTGTAACTACATCATAGGCAACAAATTCCAATCCAAGCTTCTTGACTACATCCTCTGCATCGGGGACATTGAGCCAGGTACCTCCTATTTTAACCTCAAAGCAAACAAACTTAAGCTGTGTCCCATACATTTGAGACATTCCCTGGAGCTTCCCTCCGTATGTCTCACCATATACCGCACATGATTTACCGTCTGGTATTATCTCAGCAAATTTAGCTAACAGGTTATCCTTATTAAATAGAGCTATGAAGTCCTCATGTTTAGAGCCTCCAGCAAAGAAATCTACACGTCCAGATTTATAGGAGATTCTAGCAGACGTTCCATGAATCTTCTCTAGTGCGTAGCACTCCTTAAATCTGAGGATGTCAGTAGCTTTGTAAAGATTATCAATGTGCATATATGCCATTACTTTATCTCCTTTACCCATCCCTCTACTAACATAGCTTCCCTTGCCTCCATCCAAATTGAATGTAATCTCTCATCCACTAATATATAGTGGGGAGGGAAGGGTAAATCTCCTACTCTATCCACCACTGCTATATTATAGAATACATTAGGGTTGAGTATATCATCCACTATATCCTCAGTGTTAGCTCTATCATACTCTCCTTCCCCCAACCAATCATCCAGGTAACACGTAAGGAATTTCTTCAACTCTTCTTTTATCTTCTTCATCTCTCTCCTTATAACCCTCATCCCAAGCATCTGCTCGTAGTTCCAGGATACCCCTTGCAGTGTGTCCTAGCTGTCCAGAACTTATAACTTCATTAAGCATCTTGCGATAAGGATTATTCATATCTTACCACATTGCTTATACCATTGTCAGTAGCACACAACTCACAGTATGTTACAACCCCTCTATGAATCTGATGTGGTATGATGGGAAGAAAGCATAGAAAGAAAAGTCAATACCCCCTACATAGGCTCGTCAGTGTAAGCCTTGGTAGCTTGTACCACAACAAAGCCTCCATATCCTCCAAACTCAAGCCATAGGAATCCTGCTTTAGCTAAGACTTGTTTAACTTCATTTGTGGTATAGAATGTAGCACCCTCATAGAATGTAGACTTACCCCTCCGTTTCTCATAGCTCTCTCCCAAGACGCTATCCCCATCTATATACCCTATCACTAGCTTACCACGTAGTCTGAGTATTCTCCGTATCTCATTGAGAGCCTTGTTCACATCTTGTAGGAAGCATAGGGTAGTAACCATCAATACTATATCAAAGCTCTTAGGAGTAAAGGGGAGATACTCTCCCACTCCTCTGAATACAGTCAATCCCCTCTGTTTAGCTATGTTTAGCATCTCTACAGCAGGGTCTATCCCCATCTCAAAGCCTAGTGGTGAAGCAAATCTACCAGTACCTATACCCACTTCTAATCTCCTGGGATAAGCATCAAGATAGGGAAGCATCTCTGCTACCGCTTGAACCTCTTGCTCATAGACTTGAGCATTGTCCTCAAACCACTTATCATATTGCTCTGCGTGTTCCTCAAAAGGTTTGATAGTTTTCACTGCTGTTCTCTCCTCTTTCTCCTAAGCCCCTGCTTCTGGAAGTTCTTTCATCTTGAGCAAAGAGGCAAGTGTTCTTTAATGTCCTAGTGAGACTGTGTTCCTTGTTTGTTGTCAACTTCCCTTCAAGTCCTTTGATATTCTCTATCAAAGTATTAAAGAATTTCTCTTTATATACTTCCATGCTAACCTCCTACCATATTCATTAATCCTATCACTAAGCAGAAAAGGATGAAGATGATTATGATACATACACCCAAAGCTACTTCTTTATACATCATCTTCCATCCACTCCTGTACTATCTTCTCCAATATAATCTGTTCTGCTTCTTGTCTATCTAACTCTACAGCTTCAAGGTAATCCAACAAGTCCTTATCTGTTAGCTCTACCTCCTTCTCTATCACTTTATCCATAAATCCCCTTCCCTGTCCATGTATAGCTCTCTAGGTTTCTCCTTTAAGGTGATAGTTACACGGGCAGCCATTCCATCCTCCTTACCTCTATAGTCCACCCACTCAACCTGCACGTCATAACCAATGTAGACTGTATACGCTCTGTTTTCGTATATATCATTCCCTCCAATAACTCTTATCCTGTATAACATCTTCATTCTGTTACCTCCTCTGGATATTCTCCTATCATCCAGAACTTCTTACCTGTTATGTCCTCTTCTACTTCCCACCAACATCCATACAGGTCTATCTCATACATACCTGTTAGTGTACCTGTACGTGGTATGTTATCTATCCTCCCTCCCTTCTCACGTGGGTCAAACCTTCTCTTATCCATAACCCTCATTATGTGTTACTAGCTCTACTTCTTCGGGACAATACATACGGAGATACTCTACCATTTCCCTAGCAAGTAGGGTATCGTGTTCAACAAGTCCTTGATAGATAGCTAACAACTTTCCCAATGTTAGTCCTTCCAGGTCATAAGTAGGATAGTGTCCTTTGCACTCTCTCTTAACTACCTTCACTGCTAACCTCCTTCCTATTATACTATAACATACATAAGATACTTTGTCAATACCCCTTACTTATGGCATACTCCTTCCTCAATTAACTCCTTAGCAGTCCTACCATAGTGTCCCTGCAACTGCCACACCAATCCACTATCAATCAACTGTTGGAATCCTGCTATGAGTTGCTCTTCACTCATCTCCCTCTCTCCACCTTCATATTCCATAATAAACTCTAGGTCAGTCATGTCATGCCTCCTTACAGTAGCCCGTGGTACGAGGGAGGAAGGCTGGCTCTTTAAGTAGTATTCCGTTGATGTCATGTTCTAAGTTAGACAGTATCCAGCCAAACTCCTTCTGATTAGCTACCGACCACTTGATAAATCCTACTATGTCCTGTAATATTACCAATTCCTTCTGTGTCATGCTACCTCCTTCTATTTACTCCTCTTATACCTATTCTTAGATGTACGTGCCTTATCCCTCTTGTTATGCCTCATTCCCAATGGTACGTTATGCTTCTTACTAATTAGTCCTCCTCCTTTGTTAGTACTCCTCCCTCTAACTTCCATGCCCCTAAAGTTATTAAAGGGGAAGGATTCATACTTCCTCCTGTCAACTGGACACGGACACAATCCTCTCCCTTCTCGTTCTCATAACATACCACACTAGCTCCTATGTGCCAGCCTCTAATGTGTCCATACATACCACTACTAGCTGTACCCTGCCTAGTAGCCATACCCCTGTTACCTTCTATACTACCATAGAATCTTGACATATCAATAACCTCCTTTCTCCAATTCTTCCTTCTGTGCCTGTATCTCCTCTGGTGTAGCTTCAATAGGTACAGGTTCAGATGAGGTACGTACCACACCAACAGGAGTGTTCCTCTCTATGTTCCTAGCTTTGACTAGGTTCTTGTGTCTCTTCCGTGCTTTGTCTTGCTTGTGTTTAGTCATAATCCTCCTTTAATATCTGCCTCATTAGATTGGCTCTAAACTCTTTAGCTTCATGAGTATCCCAAAGGATAGAGCCATCATCTGTTACATCTACAAGGACAGCATAAGCAGGAAAGTACCTATAAGGTGGCAACTCCTCTGTCCATACTTGAATAGATGTAAGTCCTGCCCCTCTAATTATCTTTATTCTTTCTTTCATGTTACCTTACCTCCATTTCTTACTCATATCTATATCCTATCATACCTTGAAAACTTTGTCAAGCAGAACAGTTGTTCTTGTCTCCACATACAGGACATAGCTTTGCTAGATGTCCGTTCTTCTTGAACCTCAACTCTGCTTGTCTAGCTTCCCATTTAGTGGGATATTCCCATGTCCTCACCAATTCAAACTCACATCCCTTCTTCAAGGCATAAGCTACCAACTTGCTACCTCTACCACTATGATGCTTGGCTATACGTTCCTCAACAGTCAAGGTGGTATAACCTATGTAGTGTTGACACTTAGTCCAGTATGGCTTATCAAAGTGAAGCAGATAGACGTATGCCATAAGTTACCTCTTATGATATTCCATACCACAAGCTGTACATCGGTAGTGTGTAAGTCTGCCTAGCTTCCCTAGCTTCACCAACTGTCCTCCACATAATCTACATTTCCTCGTGTTTTCCTCCTTATACCTTTACCCAACACTCACCCAGAAGCAATGGAATCTGAAAGACTGGACAATTATAATCCTCTTGATTAGGCTTCTTGTCAATCCACTCCCCGTTGGAGTGTTGGTAGCCGACTACTTTACCATCATGGTAAACTGTAACCTTACTGTTATAATGCTTCATAGCTACCTCCTTATTTTATTTACTTTGAGTGTCTATGTCTAATCCGAAGCTACTTTTATTTTACTGCTTCTGCAAATCTTTTAAATCTGCTTTAATAGACGCTATGGCTTCTTTACGAGTGTAGCCATACTGCTTCATGTACCAATGTATTAACTCTCGTAAACGTTCCATTTTACCTATTCACACTCGCAAGCTTCGGAGTACCACATCGGATACATGATACTACCGATATTCCAATCTTCCCAATTACCACCATATCGGTCAATCACTCTGCCATTGGTACGGATGATAGCTTCGGGTTCAATGTCCAGTAGCTTCTCAAAGAACGTTCCGTGAACGTGCCAACAGGCATTGACTAGATGTCTTTGCTTCCCTGTTCGGTAGTCTGGGAATCCTAATCTAGCACCCTTCCCTCTGCTACTTCGTACACGTAACGTTACTCTGTATCTGGTTTGTTTAGCATTTTGACACTCCAACCGATTGAAGATAACGTTACCTTCAAACTCCTTGTTAGTTTCTGCTAAAGCTAACACCAAATCTACCTGTGATACATCACTTATCAACACTTTTAATCTCCTCCGCTTCGGACTAGAAAGGGACACTCAAACTCTTATGTAGCTACGCACAGTCTCTCATCCTGTGTTCTCGTAGCGTTGTTAATGTACTACTCAAAGTGTATCTAACCTCAGCTTAACGGATGCTTGAGTATAGATGCTAGTTCAAGGAACGAGTTACCAAACGTCTTGTTGAACATCTCATCCTTTGCGAGTGTCTCTAAGGCACGTAGCAAGCTGTTACGCTTTGATTGAGGAAGGGATTTGAAGTAGTCGTTCCAGTCTTTGCCTTTCATCCTCTGTACCTCCTGTTTTCATTCTGCTCAAAGCATATCACATCCTGTTTAGCTTGTCAAGTACTACATAGTTATACGATGTAGTTAAGTATAAATTAGCACACTTGTTCTAATGATAAGGTGACGCATCATTACTACATCACTAGCACACCATCTCTACATCGTATCTCATAGCTACAGCTTCAAAGCTAAATATGAGAAGTATGATTAGTATGAATTGTATGATATAGTTTTACCTCTTATAGTGTATCTACACAGGCACAATAACTATCAGTGTTATGTAAAGCGTAGGCGTGGATATTGTCAAGTTAGGTAGACAATTACCTGGTATTATGTCTACTCTAGGCACGGAGGTTATGTCAAGTGTAGCTTTGGGGATTGTCAAGTTGAAATCGTTATCTGCCTTATAATGGCTTATAGGCTGTATAATAGGTAAAATAAGCAAAGTGTCACCAGCAACGTTTTTTACCCTATAACTGGCATTACCCGTTACCGTGTAAACTAGGCACGGAACTGTAACATTCCAAGTGTAGTACCGCTAGTGTGGTGGTGACTGCTACACTTATAGTGTAACATAGCACGGATGTTATAATAAAGTAGAGTTGACTGAACTCCACCCTACTTAACTTTACATAATAACATAAGGGGGGTATCCCCCATACCATGCCAAAGACAGGAGGGAGAATATGTGATTTATACCCTCTCAGAAAAATACTTCAAAAGGGTCAAAGTCAAGATGTTTATTGGTTGGGGGGTGTTTAGTGCAGAAGCAACACTTATGTTTTATGCTATCGAACTTCCCTTAAAGGTGACATTCATCGCACAAAACATCAACGTAGTAATTTTACAAGCCTCTCTACTGCCAATCCCATAAGACTGATAGATACTATCAACTCCCAAATAACCATTCCCTTATCAGGGTCATACCAGAGGAACTCACCATAAAGTAGAATGTTCCAGAATGTCCAGGCTGATATACCTGCCAATCCCAACAATGCTGAGTAACTTAAAAGGTCTCTGATAGATTTCATTTAATTGTATATTATATACCCTATGGTACATATACTGTGGGGAATGATGCACTTGTCAACTTATCTATCATCCGACTAAGCTCTTTAACCTTCTCCTCATTCCCCGTTCTAACGTAATACCTTCTTCTAGCTTTCAATCTCCGTACCTGTTGATACCCTATACTAGAACTCCTAAGTGATACCATCTGCTTAGGTCTGTAGGGATTACTTTCAAAGTATACTCCCATATCTACTATCTTCCTATCCAGTAAGTCCTTCTCTACCTTTATCCAACAAGCCCAATGATACGTACTATAATGCCAGTAGAACTTACCTTTGAAGTATCTTCTTACTGCTGCATCACCAGCAAATATAGGCTGATGGCATAGAGGACAGAGCTTCTTTATCTGTCTCTTAGGTCTAAAAGGTTTAGCTAACACCGTGAAATCTATCTCCTACCCAAGTGAAGTTTCCCCCCGATGTCATATAATAAGGATATGTGTATGGGTACTCACATGGAGGGTAATACCAATTAAATTCCTCAAATACCTCTACCCATCCTTTACCCCCACAACCATGACAGGTTATCTCATTCCTTATCCATTCTAGTATAGCGAAGTGTCCATTGGGAACTTCTATTCCCTCATTCTTCCCTATCTTCCCTGTTCCATTACACACTGGACATAATACTGCTTTCATTTAACCTCCTTAATACTTCGCACTTTATCTTATGTATGTAACGTAGTTACTATATAACATAGACTGCGTAAATTACTAAGCTTACTGGCTCAAGGACTTCCACCCTGAGACGGTGGTCAAGCTCCCCACCTAGCGAGTTTGTTACCGTGTTCACTCACAGTACTCCTACCTTTCGGCACGATAGCGTCTTATCTTCCGCCACCAGTAAGCCTTTTCATCCTTTCCTTCTCTTTGAACTGACAATTCATACATAACGTCCTGTAACCTTTGGGAAAATTTGTATCTTCCAACCAATGATAGAATGTAGTAGTATTACTAAGTTTAAGTGCTCTTCTCTGTTTATTGCCTCCACCTTTGATATGGTCAATGGTTAGGCAGTCAACATCGTTTTCACTACAAAGAACACAAGCTAGCTTCCCTCCTCCGTAATGGGTCAGGACTTCTTCTTTAAGCTTCCTTCTCCAATCTTTCCTAAGTCTCAAGAGTCTTTCTTTATGTTCTTGATAATAGAGCTTCATATATCTTTGATTGTTTTTCTTATGCTTTTCTCTTTGTTTCTTTTCAGACCTCTTGACTTCCTCTGGATGTCTCTTTCTATAGTTACGTTGATACTCCTTGAACTCTTCTCTATGTTCTTTTCTATATCTTCTTTGGTATTCCTTAGAATTGGTCATTAACTTTTCCTATACTTAATTATACCATAAATAGCACTGGAAAGTCAATACTACAAATGTTCTAATTTAAGGAGGGGGCTTGACAAGAGAACATCAGTTCTGTTATAATATAAGTGTATATGTTAAAGGATGAGTTACAGGGAGTTATCGGTGATAAGAAGAAGTTTTTGTTATGTAGAATAGCAGGTCTTAGCATTGATGCAGCCCAAGACCTACTCAATATAAAGAAAAATACTAGAGAGGATTGGATTAGGAAAGACCTGCTATTCAGAAGTCTGTATCACAAAGTTGAAGCACTAGCAGATGAACACCGAATAGAAGCATTCCAATTACTTAGAAAAGATAACCAGCTACTAGCTATCCTGTTTGAGAAGGCAGTAATCATCAAGATGGGATTAGAGATAGAATCTGGTGAATATGAGTTAGTGAAGACTAACCTTGGAAGGGAAGTATATGGACGGTTAGTATCTGGGGAGATAGAAGCTCCTAAGCAGGAAGAGGGAGGAAGTGTCTGGGAAGAGGTTCTTATAGCTGCTAGGAAGATAAGACAGGTTAAAACTCCAGAACATAAACAGATAGAGGAAGCTCCTTTCAAGGAAATTACAGCAGAGGAGGTAATCAATGCAGAGGAGAACTAGATTTGCAAGATTAACTAGAAGGTTAAGAGCAAGAGGAGCTAGAAGCCCTAAAGGTTTAGCAGCTTGGATAGGACGCAAGAAGTACGGTAAGCCAAGCTTTCAGAGAATGGCAGCTAGAGGTAGACGAAGGGGATAACCTTGAATACCGAAGAGATAGCAGAACTGTTTGTAGATAGAATTTCTCTTATAGAAAGTTTAATAACAATAGAGAACAAAGCACGTGATACAGTTCCTCTTATCCTCAACCCCATTCAGAGGGATGTGATATTAACAGAGACGGGAAGAGATGTCTTTGTGAAACCTGCACAGGTAGGGTTCTCTACTATTAAGATTATAGATTATTTGATTGACTGTTTGACTATAGAGGGAACAGTAGCAGTGATTATATCGCATGAGGCATTCATAACTCAGAGATTACTGAGGAAGGCTCAAGCAGCTTATGATGCTCTCCGTGAAAGGATTCCAGCTATACCTGAGATGTACCATAAATCATCCTTTGAAAAGACTTTCCCTGGTATGAATAGCAGTTTCTATATAGGCTCTGCTCAGTCCTACGTATTTGGTAGGGGGGAGACAATACATGACCTACTTATTGACGAGTATGCTTTCTGGGAACAAGACGCTGCTAGAAGAATCTTAACTCCTGCTATACAGCGTGTACCCTTAGAGGGTAGAATCGCTATAGGCTCTACTGCTAACGGTGAGGGTAACGACTTCTTTGAGGTTTATATGGGAGCTAAGGAAGGTAAGAAGCTAGGACGTTCTATCTTCACTCCTCATTTCTATCCTTGGTTTGCACATCCAGAGTACACAATGCCCTATGATAGTCCTTTTGCTTTACCTGCGGATAGGACTCCCAAACTGGATTTGATAGCTGAGGAGAGAGAGTTGGTAAGGTTACATAACCTAACCCACGACCAGATAAGGTGGAGAAGATATAAGATAGTAGAGATGAACAGTCTTAGACGTTCAGGGGAGTTGGGGCTACTCTTCAACCAGGAGTACCCAGAAGATGATGTAAGCTGTTTCTTGGCTGCTGGTGACATGGCTTACGACCCTATGCAGGTGAATAAGTTAGCAGAGGGATGTTACCCTGCTCCAGATTCTTATATGGGAATGAAGGTATGGCATAAACCTGAAGAGGATGCAAGATACTTAATTGCTGTAGACCCTGGGTTGGGGAAGGTATCAGAGACAGTGGCTTCTGCGTGGCATTTCACTGATGAGAAGTTCACTCACTGTGCTACTTGGGGAGGACTCTATGCTCCAGAAGCTACCGCTATGAAGCTTAAAGAGATAGGACGCTATTACAATAACGCTAAGATTGCTCCAGAAGCTAACTCACATGGATTGGCTGTAATAGCACTACTCAAGGATTACCCTAACAAGTATTTGAGAAGAGATTTTATAAGTGGTAGAGTGGGAAAAGAGATAGGATGGCTGACCACTCCACGTACTAAACCTTATATGATAACAGAAGTAGCTAGGAATTTAGATAAAGTAGATTTACATGATATAGATATAGTAAGTCAAATGAGGAATATACGTCAGGATGGAGACCGTTTTGTATCTGTAGGTGCTGATGATTACCATGATAGCTTTGCAATAGCTATGGTAACGAGAGAAGGAATACAAGGTACTTATGGTTATATGGGTTCTTATCAAACCTGGGAGGATTAAAATGGAAGATAAGGAAATTGTTACAGAGATAGCCAACATAAAGAAGATTTGGACAAGAAGGCAAGTAAAGTTTAGGGAATGGTATGAGACCCTGAACCTTGTGGATAAGCTCAAGAAGAAGGGATTGGAGAGTGCTTGTAGCTCCAAACCTATGAACTTCTACAAACTCTCACACTACCTGCTAACTGCTGGAGAGGTATATCACTCTATTCCTATTGAGAATGAGACTCCCACTGAACTAGACAATCAGGCTCTATGTGAAAGAGCTTGTCGTTATATGTGGAGGAGCATAGACAGGAAGAGAATGCAGGGAGGTAAACCTTCCTTCCTCAGTGAGCTTGTATTCCAGATACTTGCTTTGGGGTGGTACAGCTTTGTATTATACTATGATGAGAAGAGTATGTTACCCAAACCTATCCTCTGGTCTCCTGCTGAAGTGTTCCCCAAGTATGACGATGAGGAACTGGTGAAGTGTGTCCATGAGTACACTATTTCTGTAGAGGATGCTTTGAAGAAGGTGGCAGAGAATAATTGGAAGTGGTCTACTATGCTCAAAACTGGTAAGGTAACGTTAGATAACTACTTCTACCGTGAAGGTGAGGAGATGAAAAACATCGTTCTCATTGATAATAAAAAAGCATCAGATGAAATGACGCTGGATGGTAAGCTCTATGTAGCTCCCGTAGCAGGATTCCCAGATGAGGGAGCTATACTTGGAGAGAAAGACTTAGAGTGGGCTGCTAGAGTAGGACAGAGTATATTAGAACCTGGTCTACACTCTGGTAAGGAGAGAAACAGATGGATGACCTTCCTAATGCAGAGACTCCATGACACTGTAAATCCTATGTATCAAGAACAGTCCACAGGAGAACCCAAAGTTAAGGATGAAGACCTCACTAGAAGGAATGCACTGTTTCACTTTGCTCCTGGAGAAGGGCTATCTGAGGTACAGAGACAGGCTGTTCCTGGAGAGATAGCAGCTATCTTAGAAGAGCTACATGATGAGGAACAAAAGTCAGGATTCTCTGATGCTCTATATGGTATAGTAGAGAAGGGAATGTCTGGTTATGCCTACTCTCAGGTATCTGCTACTGCTAACAGGGTTCTTGACCCTTATGACCAGAGTAAGAACTTCGTTATAGAGGAGATAGATAAATTCTTCTTAGAGAATGTAAAGAAGGGTGGTAAGACCTTTAAGATTAGAGGTAAGACTATGGAGGAGCTTAAACCTGAAGATATACCAGAAGATATATATATAACAGTAGAGAGTGAACTTGCTACACCGAAGGATTGGTTAGAGAAGTCCACTATAGCTAACTACCTCAAGGAGATGGTAGATGAGACTACATTACTGTCAGAAGTCCTCAACTTCCCTGACACTCAGGCTATACTGAGACGTAAGAAAACAGATGCAGCTACCAAGCATCCTATGACTCTTAACATAGAGTTAATAGCTGCATGGAGAAATCATGCTGATTATCTGGAGTTCCAGGGTACACCAGAGAGTAAGAGAACAGCACAGTTATTCCGTAGAGCAGCAGACGCTATGGAAGCACAGTTTGGATTACCTGCTCCTGGTCAAGCTAAACCTACCGATGCTGGTAGGGTAGAAGCTCAGAGGAAAGCAGGTGCTCCTGGAGCTAAGGTGTCTGTTCCATCACAGGTACTCCCCCCAGAAGAGTCTCAAGGTTTCACTCCTGCTGAACAAGCAGAAGTTGGAAGAGTGTAATGCCTAACGGTAATGAAACTCCTAGAATAAAATATCCTACTCCCAAAGAGTTTAGAACCCTTCCATCCTTCTTTAGTGTAGAGGAAGAAAGGGAACTAACCGATGTTACCTCTCAACTTGAAGGGGCTAGAGGTAGGATGGAGACGTGGGATTGGGAGAAGAGACCTACATGGGAGAAGGGTCTACGTGAGTTTGCTGCATGGTTTCATCCTGAGACTATGGGTAGAGCACTTCCCAGACCAGGGTTTGAATATGGTATCACTCCCGAAGAGACTGAAGCTATAACTTATCAGTTAGCTCTGAGACAACAGGAGCTAATGGATAGGAAGACTATCAGTGAAGACACTCAGGAGATAACCTCACAACTCCAGGCTCTCGCTGAAGAAGGCATTCCTGTTACATCTGTAGCAGAGTTAGAGACTATCTTCCCTCGTATCTCCAGAGAACCTTGGACAGCAGAGGATAGAGAGTGGCTTATAGACTATATGGCTGCTGTGGCAGAGGGTAGAGAGGGTGTAGTTCCCACTGCTCCTCCTGTAACAGCAGAGGACGTAGAGACCACATATAGAAAGTTAGGATTAAATCCAGACTTTATAGCTTCCTCAGTAGCATGGTCTACAGATATAGGTGAAGTGACCAATGCTCTAAGAGCTATGCACCGTCCTCCTGAACTGGCTGATGTAGCACCAGAACACAGAGAAACAATTATAAACCAGTTAAAGAGTTGGGGATTCTGGAGTGGTGAGCTATCCTTTGAAGAGAACTTCTCTAAGAGAGTGAAGTTTGAGGAGATAGCTGAGAATGCAGATGAAGAGGAGATATTTGAATATATAGAAGAGAACTATCCTTCTGAACAATATCCTGACTTGTATGAAGAACCTTCAGCATTTAGGAAGACTCTTGTTAGCGTCTTAACTGGTCTAGGTGCTGCGGTGGAGAGCCTTGATTACATAGACCTTCCTACAAAGATGGCAGAGAGGAATGGTCAGATATGGAGAGCTTGGGATAATGGGGAAGAGCTAACTCTGGAAGAGCAGAACTATGCTCTTGCATATCAGAAAGAGTTCGTTAGAGTTTATGGGGAACACCCACCCTCTGCTTTTTCTATGTGGCTTGCTTCTCTCTATCCTATAACAACCAGAAATCCTCTAAGCTTCGTGGGAATCTATGCAGATGAAGCTAGACCAAATCAATTTACTATCACTCCTGAAATGAAAGAAGCTTACTATGCTGCTACATCTACTAAGATGGATATAGCTCTATCTGGAACTGCCCCTACCATGATGGCTCTTATTGAAGTAGGCATGGCTGGAAGTCTTACCTCACTAGGGAACTGGTTAGCACCGAAAGCAGGGTTAGCTATTGGGACTAGAACAGGATTAGCTAAGGGTGTGATACCTGCTATAAGAATGTCCTTACAGCGTGGTGGTGTTACAGGTGCAAAGTTAGCAGCCTCTCGTTTGGGTATAGCTGCTACTATAGACCTTGTAGCTCCTCTTCGTACTTTGGAGTTAGTTCCTAAGTGGACTATAGGGAGAGGTTGGAATTGGGTCATGTCAAGAAGAGTCCTCTCTAGTGTAGCAAAGGGTATGGAGGTAGAGTTCACTAAGATGGGCTTACCTGAGAGAGAAGCTAAGGCTATGTTTAATGCCTTCCTCAATGCTCAAGACGCATTAGAAATCGTGGTGGCATCTATGGCTAAGGGTACTTCTCCTAAGATATTGTATAGAGCTTGGTTGAAATATACTTATGATAATCTTGTTAAGGTGGGATTAGACCCTGCTAGAGCTAGACAAGCTACTGTGAATATGGCTAAGGCTCTGGTAAGCGGGTTTGAGACTGAGATAAAGGCTAATGTTAGTGGTGAATCCCTTAGAAATCTTGCTGCTAAGGGAGCAACAATAGGGACAGAGACAGAACGTGGAAATCTTGCACAGCTTATAAATAAGATAATAACAGAAAAGATGCTTCCAGAAGATATAACTGCTGAGTTCATTGAGAAGTGGATGGTGGAAGCTGATAAATCTCTCCCTGTAATTGTTTCAGAAACCAAGCAACCTCTAGGTGCAAGAAGTCTTGCTGCAAGGGTTTTAGGTCAAGTTACAGGTTCAGACAGAACAGTTGAACGTTTAACTTCCTCCCAACGATGGGCTGCGGTTCTCTCAGCAGAAGCTCCAGAAAGATTCAATATAGGAGTTATTACTAAGAAAGTTAATGCTTTCAGAGAACTACTGGTTGAGAAGGATTGGGCTACCATTTCTGCTCAGAACCCTGCTAAAAGTACACGATGGGCTAGACTTACTCCAGCACAGAGGGACTCAGAGAATATATCTTTACATAATAAGTTAGGACAGGAGCTACGTAAGGCTGGATATGATATAGAAGAGACTACTTGGGTGGGTGCTATGGGAACAGCAGAAGAGAAGGGATACCTCATCAAGAATATCCCAGAAGAAGATGCTATTGCTTTGATGCGTAAATTTGAACAGGAAGCTATTATCACCCCCAACGGTCTATTAAATAATATATCTTCTACTAAGATAACACTCAACCCTATACGTTGGGGTAACACTAAATATAATAGCCCTAGTAATAAGTTCTATACCCATCTCACTTGGGAAGGAGAACATATTAAGTTTAGCTTTGATATAGCAGGTAAAGAGATAGATTATATTGTAGGCAAAGCTACTAGCCTTGGCTATCCAAAGTTTATAGCTCAACTAAGAGCTTCTAATCCAAAATTACTTGCTGTTCTTGCTAACCCTGAAGCACATTGGAAATGGTCTAATATCTTACCTACTATACCAGGAAATCAGGATATAACTTATGGGACGAAAGGTGTTGCAGAAACTTTACGAAGTTTGGGTATAGCTGTAACTCCTGATAACGAAAGACTGTTCATACAAGCTATATTACTACATGAGCAAGGACACGGGATAGCTGCTGGAGGATTTGGACATGGAGTAAAAGTAGAAACTATAGCTTGGAAGTGGGCAATAGACCATGCTCCAGAATATGGTATACACTCCAAAGATATGATGAGATTATGCAGGAAGCTTATTCCCACTCTCCATCAAAGCTTTGGGGAGAACAGTATAATCAAGAATCTGGAAGCTGCTAAGGTATTCCCTACAGGAGAAGCACGTGTAGGTGTAACAGGATTCATCCAACCTGAGTTTGAACGTGAACTTCCAGAAGGGTACTCCCTCATAGCACGTGCTCCTAAGTTAGAAGATGAGTGGAGGATAATGGAGGATAAACTCTTAGACTTCCCCAAAGTGAAGGAGTATCTAACTCCTCTACCTGACCCTAATGTGATAGCGGAGACTGCTCCTAAGAGTCTCCATGTAGGTAAACTTCCTAGATTAGCTGATGTTCCTATCCTTGCTGAGGTATTAGAGAAGCAATCAGGACTACCCTTCTATCGTAGATTCCGTAGGATATATACCTTATTCAGAGGTACTAACAAAGAGTGGACAGAGTTCTTCAATAGGAGGATTGCACAGAACCCTAGATATGAAAAGGTACTGAGAGATAAGGATGCTATGGCTAGGATAGAAGCTTCCATTAGAGCTAGACGTGAAGGGGAACTAGCTCCATCGGGTATGAGTGAAGTGGAGAGAGCTTTACAGGGTGAGATAGAAGATATATATAGAACCTTTGAACCTATTATACGTTATCAGAGATTTATTGAAGTCTACTCCCGTACAAAGGGAGATGTGGATGCTATAGCTAAGGCTGTTCATGCTCCATTGGAGGATGTGGATATGGCTGTAGGAGTGCTGGAAGCAGAGGGAGAAGATGCACTCTATGACTTCCTGGCTACTAAGGCTTGGGGTGTTATTGGAACAGGTTACGACCCTATTATGACTGCATATCCCCGTTCCTTATTTGAACGTTATAGTAGAGGATTACCTATGGAGGGCTATAGACATCTACAGTCTAGGTATGCTGTTCCTGGTATAAATGAAGGAAATGTAGTTCAGAGGTTGAACAGTTATGGTAGAAGAATGCTTATTCGCTACAGAACCTCTACAGATGTAAGAGCCTTGGATGCAGATATAACAAGGTCTTGGGACATATTTGATAACCCACAGGAGATAGAGAAGATATTCAAGAGTACAATGGTTGAACTGGAGAATATACCTGAAAGTCATAATATAGTAATGAGAGGGATATTAGCTCTTCAGGCTCAGGTATATACTACTGTCTTTGGTACACTTCCCTACCTTCCATTCAGAAATATCTTCCAACCTATAGCCTTTGCTTTTGATAGAGTGGGGCTACTTACAAGGGGATTCAAACCTCTGCCAGCTTGGAAGAGAGTGTATTATGATAGTATAGTATCACAAATGGGTGGTATAAGACAGTATCTACTTGGAGCAGAGCTATCTGTGAGACGTAATCCTCTCACTCCACTGAACAGATTATCACAGAAGTTGAATCTCTATGGACACTCAGATAATATCCCCAGAAGGATTACTTTCAACTCAGCTTCGGATAAAGCTTATGAGGCAGGTAAGAAGTTCTTAGCCTCTGCTAAAACTTCAAAGGATATAGAAACTCTCATAAGAGACTCAGAAGCTAGACATCTGACTAAGACTGAACGTGATATGTATATACAGTTATTGTTAAGAGATAAGGTAGATATGGGTAGTCCTGGACTACGTGACTTATCTGGGTTAGAAGCTTCGTCTTGCTACTTAGGGGAACAGATAGCTGACCTAGTTCACTTCCGTTATGTTAGAGCTTTAAGACCTGAGTTGGAACATGGAATGGTAGGTAGAGCTTTATTCAACCTACTTATCTTCACCAGAAGTTACTGGCAAAGAGTTGGAATGCAGCTTAATCTTATAAGGGATGTTACTCTACCAATGAAGGATAGAGTAGCAGCACTTAGGGGAGTGGTAGCTATGATGTTCTGGGGAATTGTAGTTAGTGAGTTTATCTCTAAAACTACAGGGTCAAAGAGGAAAGCCTATAATCCTCTGGACATTATGAGTTGGCAGTTCGGTGGTCTCGCTATAGGATTCCCTATTGAGGTAACAGCAGCGATGTATGATTTAATTCTAGCGGTATCTGGAGACAAGTCAGCACAGTCAAGAGTAACTAAGTCTATCCCTAGAATAGCTTCTACAACCCTACCTTTCTACACTGTAGCTATAGGTTCTCTGGAAGCTGCCACAGATAAGAGCTACATGGATAGGGACTTCTTACGTACTATAGTACATAAGTTGGACAGTGAGTTTACTGTAGAGGAGAGAGATGCTGCTGAGAGAGACCTTGCAGAGAGAATGCAACACATCTTCTTTAACACTGAAACTGTAGATGAGTACAGTGTTGACAGTGCAAGGGGAGAAATATGGGAAAAGGAACAACTCATTGGACAGAGAGATGAGGAAGGAGCACTCTACACTCTTGATAGGTTTGCTACAGACGTGAACCGTATAATGAAAGCACAAGGGATTCCAGATGACATAATAACATGGGATTATAACTTTAGTCCTCTGGTTATATTCTACTTAGATTGCAAGGATGAGTGGACAGAGTATGATGCTCTGGGTACTGCTGCTGAGAAGAGGGAGTACAGAGAGTCTCATAGCTTTGTAGATGCTACTATGTATATGTTCAAACATAATGGTATCACAGAGGTTAGAAGTTCACAGGCTCAAGCGGATGTGGTTACTATATGTAATTACATGAATATCCCCAGAACAGCATTACCAACCTTAGCTGAGGCTGAGGAAGAATACTGGAGAAGTAAGCTGGAAGAAGAACTTTTACCAAAACCTTTGGTTATTTAATGAAAACACTTGACAAGAACTAATGTTCTATGTTATAATATAAGTGTATAGGAGGTATTGTAATGGCAGAAGACACAGATGGAACGGATGGGACTAAAACCACCGTTGTTGAAGGGAACAAGGAATCTGAGGTTAAACAACCACAGACTGTGCCACTACACGAACACATTGGAGTGAAGGAGATGCTTCGTAAAGCAGAAGGTAAAACTGCTGAGGCAGAGAAAGCTACTGCTGAAACAAGGCATGAACTTGCTAACGTTCAGGAAGCATTAGAATCTTCAGACAAGCGTGTTAAAGCGTTAGAGGCAGAATTAAAGTCCCTTGAAGAATCAAAGAAGTCATTAGTTGACCCCGAAAAGCACCAAGAGTTGGTGGATAAGATTGCTACTCTGGAAAAAGGTATCCTTGATAATCGTAGAAAAGCTCTGACTGATGCTGGAGCACCTGAAGAGGAAGTAAAAGACCTGACCGAAGAGCAGCTTACCATATACGAAAAAGCTGTTAAAGCTATTGGTGCAGGAGCTAAGAAATCTTTACCCGATGGAGGTAAGGGTGGAACTGGCTCAGTTGATAATCTCTCAACTCTTGAGAAACTATCTCAAGGGTTAGCAGATAAATTCGACAAAAAATAAAATAAGGAGAAACTAACATGGCAATTATAGGACACTGGAATAGTCTCACTGAGGCTCAAAAGCTAGTACAGCATGAGTTGTTACTGGCTGGTGTGGTTGAAGAGATTATAAAAGAAGGGGAAATGCTTTCCCGACTTCCAGTAATGCAAATTGATGCCAAAGAACTAATCTACTACCGAGAGAGTACACTACCCTCACCCAACTATTACGCTCCTGGTGGACAGATGTCTTGGGATGCTGACACTGCTTATGGTAGCAAGAAAACTGTTGCCTTAGCGATTGTTGGTGGACAAAGGCGTATAGATAAGTTCATACGGGATACCTACAAGAACCCTAATGACTACCGAGCACAGGTTATGAAAGAGATAACTAAGGGTCTAACCCATTGGTTAGAAGCTGAACTCTTTTATGGCACTGGAGCAACTAATCACTGTGATGGTCTAGCTTATATGCTAGGTGCATCTGGTGAAGCTGACGCTTCAATGACTGCTGTAGGTGGAACTGCTAATGCTAGTGGTGGTGCTCTGAGTATTACTCAGTTGCGTTGCTTAGTTGATGCTGTAAGACCTAAACCCGATGTTCTTGTAATGAACAGGAACTTTGCTCGTAAGTTTGATGCTTTCGTGCAGGAAGCTCCACTTGAGAGTGCTGCTAACAAAGACCAAATCTTTGGTAGTCGTATGACTACGACTCTAAATGAGTTGGGACAACGTGTTACGTACTTTGATGGCATACCTATTGTTAGGAGTGACTTCTTAACCGTAACAGAATCCGCAACGGGAACTTATGATGCTAGTGCCTCTTTGACTAGCGTATATGCTGTCCGTTTTGGACAAATTATGGAAGGTGGTCTCTCTCTAGTAACAGGTGGTCAGGGTGGAGAAATCGGTAGGATTATGTCCGTAGACACTTTTGACAAACTGGAAGACTACAATGCTGAAGGTATTCGTGTTGTTGGATACTTTGACTTCGCTCTTGGTTCAACCAAAGGTGCAGCTAGGATATTCAACATTGACGACACTGCTGCAATTACCGCATAAGGAGGATTGAGATGACTAGGAAATATGGTGCTGGAAAAGAGTCTGACATTAAAGATAGATGGGCAGTCGCAACTCTGAGTGGTAATGCAAACATTGCAACAGCTAATACCCATGCCAACTGTAAAGTATTTAGCTGGTTAAACCCAGAAGCAGCAGACATTATGGTGGACAAAGTCATTATGGAAATCACTACATCAGGTGGAACAGATACCTCAACTCTTGATGTTGGGGTGTCAAGTAACATAGATGATGCAGGTAACATAGGAGATGAGTTCCTGGATGGTGTTGCTACCAATACTGCTGTTGGTGTGTATTGTGTAGAAGCTGCTGGAGACATGGCTGCGAATGTTCCCCAAAACAGTTATGTTGGGGGGAAGTTTAAGACTTCAAATGCAAATGCGAATGCTTCAACCTTGGCAGGAAAAGTTTACATTCACTACCTTGTGAAGGACTAAGCAATAAAAAATAAAGAGTAGCTGGATAAATGGGAGACTTGGTAATTTGCACCAACACAGCAGGGCTGGTCTCTGCTGGAACGGTGTCTTGCATGGAGGAGTTTAGAAAAACTACCTCTATAGATTACCAGTGGGTGTTTGAGTACGGAGAAGGTATCCTAGGAAGGAGTAGGTCTATTGCTGCCTCCAAGTTCCTACGGGATTACCAAGCTTCCATTTTACTCTTCATTGATAGTGACATAGTTTTTAAGTCCTCTGATATAGAGGATGTTTATAATGCTTTAACAAGAAAGAAATATAGAGTGATTGGGGGGCTGTATCCTGTAGCTGGTGGAGCTAAACTTGCCCAACATTCTGGACTACCAGGAGGTCTTCGGATTACTGGAGACTTAGTAGAGGTTCAGTATGTTTCTACAGGTTTTATGGGAATACAAAGGAATTTGCTGGAGGAGATGAGAGACAAGCTGAAGATGCCTCTACTTCAAAAAGGGAGTGACTTGGAGTGTTATCCTTTCTTTGAAGATTATGCTAAACCTCCTCTTTACATCTCTGAGGATTGGGATTTCTGTGATAAAGCTAGGGAAGTAGGAGCAAAGGTGTGGGCACACACAGGGATTCAGCTTGGGCATATAAAGAATGTTGTTTATTATGCCTGTGATACTATAAAGAAGATAGGAATTGATTTGGATGAAGGACGTAAGAGCAAGCCAAAGGATGCTGGAAAAAACAACGAGTCTGCTAAATAGGCTTGATATTAACTACTACGTTGATAGTGGAACTCTGCTAGGTATTATAAGAGATAAAGCTTTAATCCCTACAGACCATGATATAGATATTAGAATCCTCCCTAATGAAGCTCCTGATACACAGATACCAAATCTGGTAAAGGGATTATGGGAGATTGGTTACACCCTTATTCAACAGAATCCAGGGATACCGCAACAGTTGCTTTGTAGTGATAGGGCAACTTTACTTGACTTGAAATTTACTCAATGTAGCAGAAAGTTTTTATGGTACGCTGTAGAATCTCCTCCACAGGAGGACAATGATTGGAGAGTTCATGTATTCCCTCTGAGATTCTTTGAGAAATCAGCGGAGGTTGAATTTGATGGGAGGAAATATCCTGCTCCTTCACCAGTCAAAGAATATTTAATTTATCACTATGGGGAATCTTGGGAGGAGTTCAAGACTGGGGAGAATGCAAAGGAATTGACAGATGCAAGTTGGGACTACTTCCACAATCCTCACTGTTCCAAAAGTCTTGAGGAGCTAACAGAAATGCTAAAGGAGGAAAGAAATGCCACTGTCAGTTGAAAGCTTAACACCTGATAGCTCACCTGAAGATATTAAGGCAAAGAGGAGTGAGTCCATTGCTCAATGTATTAGAGAGGGTAAAGAACCAGACGAGTGTAAGGCTATAGTATATAATTATGTAAGAGATAAGACTAAGAAATCTAATATGAACTTAGGTTTGAATGAAGCTTTTGGAGGTAAATAGGAATGAATTTATGTAGTCCAATTACAGATGCAGTTATAGCTAATGGTGAGACTGTCAGTGCAGTTGCAGACTTAGGTGCTCCCTATAAGAACTTAGTAGTGAGAGTCCCTGATATGACAACTGCTGTTAGCGTTACAGTTCAGGTTTCTTTTGATAACGTCACATTTGCAACTTTACAGATAGTTCAAGATGATGGAACTACTGCTGATATAGTTCTTACGGAGAGTAAGGCTTTTGTTCTTAACATCGGTGGGATAAGATATGTGAAGGTTACTGCCAATGCTGGAGTAGGTGCTGAGGCAACTATTGAAGTAGTAGGTTGTGATTAGCTTATAACATATATTATATAATATATAATATAAGGAGAGTATTATGATAGACTCACACGATACGGTTGTCATTTCCCCTAAAAATATTACCCAAGAAGAAGTATCTGGAGTTAGTCCAGACTATGAATCAACTGGTAGCAAACAACCGTATTCTCTTGAAGAGAGTAGCACTGTTGAGAGAGGAGCTATACAAGTAGTAGAAGGATGTTTAATCTTGAAGAGTTCCTGAACACTCCAGAGGAGGTACACACCTTCTTAGTAGGGTTCTGGTCTTGGCTCACTGGACAGAAGATATGGCAAAAGAATGAAGACCTCAAGAACATGGTGATGGAAGATTTCTGGTACTATGGACTAGGAAGAGGTAGCTTCATAGGACTATTAGTAATAGGAGGATTGATACTATGGAAGGTATTGTAAAAGCTATCATAGTTACAGTATGTATTATAGGTGTTCTTGAGTGGTATGCTATGTACCTTGGAATGGATGGAAAGATTCTAGCAGGGAGTATAGCAGCTATGACAGGGCTGGTAAGTGGATACGCTGGGTACAGAATTAAAGCTAAGAAAGTTGAGAAAGAGTCTGGAGGGAACTAATGTTAGAAAAAGCTAACTGGAACGTTAAATGGATAGTAGAAAGATGGCTTAGTAAAGAAGACCAACTATTAGGTAAACCCTCATTCTTAACAACTACTTTCTTTGATAACTGTCTACTTAATGCTGGCATTGACCTCATGGAAGACCTGATATGTGCTGCTGGTGGACAGGGTTGGGATAACTCCAATGCTTATATATGCGTAGGTGATAACGAAGCAGACATTTGGGTAAAGGATACTGCATACTCCAAGGGGGATAGAGTCAAGGATACTCCTGAGACAGATAGTAACATATATGAATGTACCATTGCTGGTACTTCTGACTCTACTGAACCTACATGGAATACCGATGAGGGAGATACCACTGAGGATAACACAGTAACCTGGACTACCCATACTCAAGCTGCTGCTGCTGCACAGACACATTGCAATGGTGCTAACCAGCTAGTGAAGGGAATGGAGGATGGATACCCTACTCACACTTCCCAGAAGATGTCCTTCAAATCTAGTTTTGCTAGTGGGGAGGGTAACTATGCTTGGGGAGAGTTCGCTGTAGTTAATGGTGATACCCTAGCTGACCAAGTATATACTGATACCCACATGAACAGGAAGGTATCTGCTCAGGGGACTAAGGCATCAGGTCAAGTCTGGACAATAACCCTCGAAATAACACTAAGTTAATACTTATTATATAAGGGGTAATAATGGAAACAAAATCAGGAGCTAAATTCAGGGGTGTCTGGGAGATTGAAGTATTAGACAAGAAGGGAGGCAAAGTAATCTCCAGGAGTCGGTGCGAGAACATTATCACTGACCAAGGCTTGGATTCAGTCCTAAATGTCTATTTACATGCAGCTACTCAAATTACGACATGGTATTGCGTGATATTTGAAGATAACTTCACGCCAGACGGAGACGAGACATACGCAGTTCCAGAATATACAGAGACAGAAGCCTATGATGAGGCTACCAGACCTGAATATGAAGAAGCTGCTGCAAGTTCTCAATCTATCACCAACTCAGCAAACAAGGCAGTATTTACCGCAAGTGCCACAAAGACATTCTATGGTGCTGCTTTAGTAGGCGGTGGAAGTGATCCCACAGTCAAGAGCAATACCGCAGGTGGCGGAACTCTGTTATGTGCTGGCAAGTTTGCTACTGCTCAGCCTGTAATTGACGGCAATGTAGTCAACTTAACTTACACTTTAACCAGTGCAGATGCGGGGTGATAAATGCCTATTAAACATACTTTTGAAAGCGAAAAAGAAGATGGAGAGGATGCCACTCTTGTCCGTCCTAGTAATTGGAACGCAAATCACACGTTAGAGTTACCTATTGAAATTACTGGTAATTTCGTGCTTGATGCTGACGGTATTCTTACCCTGGCAAAGCAGTCATCTTGCAGGATAGAATCAGATGTAGAGCAGGCTGTCGCAAATGCCACTTGGACTGTCGTCCAATTCAATAGCGATGCTTATGATATTCAGGATGAATCCGATTTAGCGAATAACAGAATAACTATCAAGGCATCTGGCACATACCTTGTACTGAGTGGTGCTTCAATCTATTCAGTCCCCGACGGTACTGAAGTCATAATTGAAATACAGCTTGATGGTAACGCTATCGGTGATGGTAGGATTCTGGCTTCCAAAGCCACAAACTTAATAGCCACAGGGGCAGCAATAACATACGCTGCAGCAGGTAGCCACTTTACAGCGAGAGTCCGTCAAGATTCTGGCAGTTCAAAGAATTTGTCCCAATATCCCTCACAGAACTTCCTGGCAATCTTCAAATTGGGATAAGTAGTGAATGAAATGAGCACACTGTTTAGCACAGAGAGGTTAAATGGCTTTCAAGGTTGATGCTTTCCAGAATGATGCTTTTCAAACAGACCTTTACCTCTCCCTCACTGATGGCATCAAACTTGGGGATAGTGAGGCAGGAGGAACTGAAGAACAAACGGCTTATGATTATTGGGGCAGTATGTGTTCTAATACCGTTCAGCGGTATGCCCAAAAGCTGACCATCCCAAATCGTATAGTTACTAAGTTAAGCTTTCCGCTTTATCGTGTAAGTTCACCTAGTGGAACAATAAGTTTCAAAATCAGGCGGACATCAAATGATAGCGTCATTGTTGAAAAGGATTGGGGTAATGCTGGAGATCTTCCTGCTATTACAGCCGCATGGTTAGAAGTAATATTTGATAACCCTGTAAATATCAATGAAGAAGTCAGGCTTAGTTGTGAAGGTGATGCTATTGTTTGCACTTGGGGAGTGCCAAAGGTAGCCCTTCAGCAATCAGATGTAAAGGGTGATGAATATCATCAAGATTACTATAGCGGTAGTTGGCATGACCATACAAATGAAGATTTACCTTACAAATATACTTACGCAGCAATCCCAACAGGCGGAGTTTCAATGCTTGCCCCTGTCTCCAGAACAGATGGCTTAGTATCAGGAGATTCCCCTTCTGAGTTAGGGACAATGACTGCTCTAAGAACTGACGGAGTGAAGTTAAGCGATGCTTCGCTGGTTACTATGTTATCTAATCTGTTAAGGACTGATGGTATCGCACTTGATGACACATCCTTGGCTGAGATGCTTGCTTCAGTATTGAGAACCGATGGTATTGAGTTAAGTGATGAACCGTTAATAGCTTGGCTGTTACTTACTACCTCTGACACTGGAGTTGGTTCTGATGAAGTCTCCCTACTCATTGATGTGCTACTACGGGAGATGATAGGAGTGTTAGAGGGAATAACAATAGATGAGACTCCTGAAGCTGTGAGTGAATCTGGTATTGGCACTGATAGCGTTACAGTAGAGAAGTCACAAGTGTATAGAATGGTTAGTGATGTAAGACCATTATATAATATAATATCTATTATAAGAGAAAGGTATAAGGTAAGTTCTATTATAAGGGAACTATATAAGATGAAGACTCATGTGAGGGAAGGATAACATGGCAGATGAGACTGTTACAGATACAGGTGCAGGAGTAGAAGCTCTTATCAAAGGGACTGAAATATCTGATGTAGGAGGAGGCTCTGAAGCATTGAACTTACTAATTGATACCCTACTGAGAGAGATGATAGGGGTTGCAGAGGACATCTCAACTGACTCCACATTAGGGGATGTATCTGACACTGGAGAAGGTGTTGATACTGTTACTGTAAAGAAGGAACAGTCTTGTAAAATAACTAGCACAGTAAGACCCTTATATGTTATGAATAGTGTTATAAGAGGATTATATGAGATGTCCCCTGTGGTAAGGGGACTATATGAATTTCATACCAGTATGAGAGGAGGCTAACATGACGCAATTAAAGACTAGACGTTTTGAGAAAGGAGAGAGCATTCAGTTAGAGTGTGACTGTTATGAGTGGAACTTCACTACTAAGGAGTGGGACTTAACAGACCTAACTGACAACTATCCCAAAGCTACCATATACGACCCTGATGGTGAAGAGGAACAGGAAGCTACATCTATGGATAATGTATCCACAGGGGTATACAAGCAAACATATTCCATCCCTAGTGATGGTACTGCTGGTTGGTGGAGAGTGAAGTATGTAGCTGAGAACGATGTATGTATTTGCTTTGATGGATTCGAGGTCAAGTCTTGATGACAACCAAAGAAGCCAATAGAGAATCTGCTCGTCAATATCGTCAGAGAAATAGAGATGAAATTAACAGAAGAAGACAACTATACCATCAAGAGCATAAAGAGGAAGCCAATAGGAAAAGGCAAGAGTACTATCATAAGAACAAAGATAAATTTATTGCTTATAGAATAAAAAACAGGGAAAAAATACTTGAATACTGCAAGCGAAGCAGGGAAAAGAATAGGGAACATCAAAATCAAATGAACCAACAAGTGAGAATTGAGACCCTAACATACTATGGCAAGGGAGAACTAGCTTGTGTTCGCTGCGGTTATAATGATATAAGAGCACTATCAATAGACCATATCAAGGGGGATGGTAAGGCTCTTAGGGATTTAGGAGAGCTTACGGGAGTTGCCTTATATCGTAGGTTGAAGAACTTAGGTTATCCAGAGGGGTATCAGACCTTATGTATGAACTGTCAATGGGTAAAAAGGAAAGAGAATCACGAAGACGGAGGGACTAAGCCCTCTGGTTTTGAAGTGAAGGAATAATATGGCTGACCTGTTTTTTCATACCACAGTAGGATTAGGTATCCACTCTGGTAGTGATGCAAATGCTAGTAATTGTGGTATAGGTTACGACCAAGCTCCTGACCCAACACTGTTAGATAAAACATACTATCAACTTACTGCTGGATATAATGTTACTGAAGTAGTCTTTCCTATTGCAGTTCATACCCAAGCTACAAAGGATGGTTTACATGATGTCCGTGTTAGAGTAAGAGCATATGGTTCTTATAAGGGAGGACATGAGAACTATGATATTGCTGAAGCACGTCATGTTGATTTGAGTGGTGCTACTCTGATTAGTGATTATGCTGATGATTATATTGATTGGAGAGCACATCCAGAGAAGCAACACTGGTATTGGGCTAGAGTTCCTCTTGAACCTTTACTTCCTACTGTAGAAGCCTATTACTATAGTGGGAATGGTGCTCCAACATGGCATAAAACACAAGGAGTTCGTTGTTGGGTTACACGTGAAGACGGAGAAATTCTTGGTTCTATTGAAAGCCTCAGATGTAAGATGGATTACATCTATGATGGCGTAGTTCATAATACAACATATTCTTGGTTCTTGATGCTAATGGGGGATTTAGTAGAGGAAGAAGAATGTCCCTTTGCAGTGGTTACTGAAGATGCTACTGATATTACTTCCATAGCAGCCACGTTGCATGGTGCAGCAAAGATACATTATGGTGATAGCGGTAATATAATAGCATGGTCATTCAGGTGGAGAAAGAAGGGAGAGAGTAGTTGGGAAGGGACATACGAGAAGAATCTTGTCGTAGGTGAGCAAGTTCCTCTCATAGCTTTTGAATATCAAATAACTCCCTACAATAGTGCAATACAACCAGGGACTACCTATGAGTTCCAAGCAGGTGCTACCAACTCCGCTAACGTTCATTGCTGGAATGATACTAAGGAGTTCACCACCCATAAATTCTACGTGCAATGTCTTATAGATGATGAAGATATAACTTCTACCTCTGCTACTCTTGGGGGATATGCAGATGGGAGGAGTTGTGATGATGGAGGAGAAGACTTACAGATAACCGATGTAGGTTTCTATTGGTGGAAAGAAGGGGAACAACAGGAAAGCTATTGGGAGGATATATCTGGAGAGAGCGTTGCACAGAAGGAGTTTGAACATGAGATAACAGGTCTTACGCCTAATGCTACATATTATTTCCAAGCAGCAGCAGTAGCATTGGATATGTACGGAGTTACTTGGTTAGGGTATAGCACTGTATGTAGCTTTACACCAACCGAACAAGACCTGATGGTTTACACTCTCCCTGCTAGTAACATTGACTGGCATGGAGCTAATCTAAATATGTGGGCAGAACTCCCCGACCCTGCTGAGGGAGATGAGATAAGTCTATTTGGTTTTGTTTGGGATACGGAGGAACATGATAGTTATGAAGATTATACGCATTCTTGGTTTATTCCTGTATCAAGTAGTGAATGCTCCACAAGTGACAGTGATAAGATAGTTTGTAGTAAAATGTTAAAAGGATTAACTACCTGTCAGAGATACCACTACAGAGCTATTGCACAACATTCCTTGGAGATAGGAACGTGGTATCAGGGAGAAAACGTAACATTCCGTACTACCTGCACTCAGCCTGAACCAGATGAGCCTAGAGAATGTGAAGCTCTCTCCTCAGTCGTTCCAATTATAGACACCAACCTTACCGATGCTGCTGTAGTTAGATTAGAGACTGATGAGAGGCTATTTGGTAGTGTATTTAACATAAGCTTAGATGATAGTTCGGGTTCTCTCTACGGTAAGAACTTTGAAGGTAAGGAGATTACCATTACCACTGACCCTGGAGGGGGAATACCCTCACCACTATGGGTTAAATCTCAGAGTTACGTGTCTCAACCAGGGAAACAACTCCTCAACCTTACCTGTGTGGACTTCTGGGATATATTAGATAACATGACTCCCACATTAGGAGTAGAAGTCTTCAACCATCCTGACATGATGGGATTGGTAGCGTGGCAGGACTATTATGACCAGAGTGTATGGCAGATATTGATACATCTTATAGGTGCTGATTGGTGGACATGGTACAATGCTGGAGATATGATAGAAGAGAATATGCTCAATCAGGTTAAGCCCTACATAGAGATTAGGAATACCAAGAGAGATGCTATAATGAGTTTGTTAGAGTTTGGTAGTGGATACCTGCTGCAGAGAAATACAGGAGGAAGTAGTCAAATTAGATATATAGTTCCTTCTTACCATGATGTAGTTGTTACATATCAATGTGGACATGGAGTGAACGTAACCATCAGAAGTAAGGAAGCAGCCTTTCCTAATCGCATTACAACTACGGTAGTGGATAGTAAGCTGGTGGGAAATAGAAGAGACTTACCTGAAGACCACGATGATTATGAAGAATACGAAGGTTACTACGGTTATCGTGATGAGGATGCAGTAGTAGCTCCACGTCAAGCTACTCCTACAGAATGCACAGCAGAGGATACTGATAGTATTAACGCTTCTGGTAGGGAAGTAGATTCCTACTTACAGATAGAGCCTTCCCTTATCCCTGATATAGCTGCACGTTCTGGAAAAGAGTGGGCAGATATAGCTGACATCGTTACCTTTGCTAAGAGCTTATCCACACTGAAACTTAATAAGGTACAGGAGATGGCTAATAGTGGTAGGATAGAGATGTTGGGGATATGTTTCCAACAGCTAGGGGAGAGGGTTGAAGCCATTGACGCTAGAGGGAATACTGTAACGGGAATTGTAACACGTATCCAGAGATTCTATGATAGGGGAGTATATCAAATGATTATCTCTCTAGGTGCAGAGGGATTAAATGCTGCTCCATTCAGTCTACAGTTACCTATGGGAATTAGTGCTAGGACTGAGAAGAAAGAGCCTATAGTCCTTCCAGAGACCTTAGAAGAGGTTAA
>Ga0307434_1000236_pt1 | contig 45783 bp, 47 predicted proteins | sample SalMarWE160220MG_FD_202156 | JGI IMG/M metagenome (GOLD analysis project Ga0307434, IMG submission 202156) | Salt marsh sediment microbial communities from the Plum Island Ecosystem LTER, Massachusetts, United States - WE1603-220 | ecosystem: Environmental > Aquatic > Marine > Intertidal zone >... | reverse complement strand
CATCCACCACCGCTCTGGCGGGCTTTTCTCCGCTGCGGTGTGCCGCCCGGGCTATGGCATGCGCGCTTGTGGCGTTGGTGACCAGCAGCGCCACCAGGGCCAGCACCACATGTATGCACATTACAATTTGAGAGGAATCCCCTTCCACTGCCCAGATTCCCGCGGACTGCACAATTACTGCCAGGATGAGGAAGATGGAGCCAAAGGTGGTGCATTTGGTAGCGGCATGCAATCTGGTATACACGTCGGGAAAGCGGTGGAGACCGAAGGACCCGACTAAGTTGAAGAAAAGGCCAATTCCTATGAATACATAGCTTAGTGTGTTCAGCGGAGCCACTAAAACTTATCCCCCTGAATGTATTTGGCCACGTATAGCGTCATGACATAAGAGAGCAAAGCATACACAATGGCCACATCAATGTAAAACGGACGATTGTGCGTCATCATTGCCACAATGACCATACTGGTCACCACCAGAGTGTTGGTGGTGTCAAAAGCCATCAGCCTCGTCGGCGCCCCCGGCCCTATAATGATGCGTGCCACAGTGATGATAATACACACCACCATGACTATGGCCGCCACCTGCCACTCACTCATCCCGCGATTCTCCTCGCCCAGTCAGGTAAACTGCCGCATATCGGGTGATAGTCTCTCGGCATGTCCTTGAGCACCTTCGGGTCAATGTTTATCCAGTGCACGTACAGTTCGTTGGTTTCCGGGTCAATGTCCACACTCAGTGTTCCAGGCGTCAGGGTGATGGAAGTGGCCAAGAGTGTAATTGCCAGGCTGCGGTTCAGGTTGGGATTTATCTTCACGATGGCTGGATTAATCCGCCCGGTGATGACGCGGTAGGCCACATCAAAGTTGGCCCTGGCCATGGCAAAGAAAAAAGGGAACAGGTAAACGAGGAAGGTAAACCACCGCACTGGGTTCACCATGCGCAGGTTTTTGCCGATGAAACGGTTCCCCCACACGGCACCGACCACCACAGCGAGTACTGCCCCGAGGATGAGTTCGGCAGTACTCCATAAACCAACGGTGCCGCTACCAATGGTGAGAAGGAGATAGGCCCCATAAGCGACAACCGTTGTAATTAGAAACTTCATGCTTTACCGCGTAAACAGTTTTTCTGCCGAGAGGGATTCTATTTCAGAGTTGGCTACCTTGCTGCAATAGCTTAGTTGCCTTAAAATCTTCGCATGGATTATATATTATCCACCAGAAATGTCAAGCCTCCCTATTTTTCGGTAGTGTATCATTTTGGGTAGTGGGTCAATTTGAAATTAGTACTTTAGTTCTGTTGACAAACTATTGACCGTGCTGTAACTTGTTAATAGGATTTTAATAAAACAATGCTATATTACAATTGTATGTTAGATGGAAAGCAATTATTATAGAGCCAAGCTCTTAAATGCAATCCTATATTTCGCCCGTAATACCAAGAAACCAAATTTAACCAAGATTCTAAAATTACTATATTTTTTAGACTTCCAACACTCTAAGGAAACTGGGTACCCCTGTGTAAATTTGCTCTATTATGCTTGGAAACATGGTCCCGTTCCCAAGGATTTTTATGAAGAGGTCAAAGATGGCAATGTGCCAAAGGACTTTGCTGGTAAATTTGTCATCATACCTAGTGACCAATTGGAGCAAGATTTTCCTGAATACATATTTAAGCCGATAAAAGAACCCGATATGAGCCTATTTACTCCACATGAAATACGAATCATAGAGACCTTATGTGAAATATATCGTGACGCTACTGCTAGACAGATGAAAGAAGTTACCCACCTACCCAAAGAGCCTTGGGACACTACCAAAAATGAGAAAGGGCCCTACCAATACATAGATTATTTACTTTCCATAGATGATACATCGCCTTTTAGCATAGATGAAGCTAGAGAAAAATTAGAAGAACATTTTGAAATATTGAACAATTTTGGTCTGAATCCAACGAAAGTGGAATAATCCTAAATGCCAACAGCAGGGCACATATTATTCTGTAAAGGTTTTGTATTTACGGACAAATCTACGGGTAAAAAGCTGGTCATTGTACTAAATACCTGTGATAATAAGGACACTTGCTTAGTTCTCAAAACCACTTCCCAAAAGAAACATTATTACTATAGCCATCCAGGTTGCAACTCTCTAAAAAAGTGCTTTTGTGTATATGCTGAATGTAAGCAGGGATTTGATGAAGAATATACATTCGTCCAACTAGACCAAATATATCCCATCAATGTTGATGAATTATTGAATGCTCAGCAAATAAGTTTCATTGACCGTATATCTGATATATGTTTCACTAATTTAAAAAGATGCCTACGAAATTACAAAGACGATATTCCTATCTGGTTTTGGTCTTTAATCTATAAAAGTACATAATCATCGGTTAATTTTACGATTTCCTCAACCGTCCAGACATGATTGCTTATTCCTGCTGCCATTGCTGGTGTCTTAGGATAAGGATTAGTTAAAGTCTTGTGTGGACGAGCAAAATTGTAGTGCATGAAATAGAGAGCTAGGGCATATTCGTGATTCTCCAATTTCTTTGAAAAGGCATTGGTTAATCTCGTGAACCGCCTCATGCTCATTCTCATTGTAAGGTTCTGGCGTTCTACATAGCTTGTTGAGATTGCCTCATAATCGGGTTTTCCTTGCATAATGCGTTTTGTGGCACTTAGGCACTTAGCCGGGCTATAACGCCTTCTACCATCAGGCTCCGTCCCATATAATTTAACTAGCATCCCATAATCTATATCTCCACCAAAGGCATATTCGATTGCCTCTAAGTACATTCCATGTCCATCGGTACTAAGCTGAACCCTGTTCGCCAGTCGGCCTTTCAAGTCATTAACAAACTCACAAGCATAATCTACGTTCCTTAATCCAACAAACCAAGCAGGAACTAGCTTTGTATCTGCATCTATCGCTGTGAAAGTCCAGACATCACCATAACCAAATTCGCCGTTGTGTTCCTCTGGCACATTTTTAGCCTTAGCGTAAACGAAGCTCCAAATTTCATCGCATTGGAGCTTTTTGCAAGGTAAATTGCGCATTGTTTTGTCCTGATAATCTAGACAAGCAGCTCCAACTTCCCTGAGCAGTTTGACGACTGTGTTAATGGCTGTTCCGGTTATACGAGCGGTACTGCGTATAGAGTTACCTTCGCAGAGAACCTTTATCACTTGTGCTTTACGTTCCAGACTTAACTTGTTCACTGTCTTTTCCTTTATTTTATTTTGATTATATTATACCATACCGCTCAAGCATTGTCAATAGTTTTAGTAATAATTTCCCCTATTATTTGACAAATCTCAAACCGTCCCTGTATACTACCCCCAAATAATCGGCTCAACCCTATTGACTTTTTGTCGGAAATGTGGTAATAATATTACTATGAAAATGACAAAGACGCAAGAGGCATTTTGTAAACAGCTTTTGGCCCAAAATATTACCTGCGAACTACCCGAGTTTGACGCTCTCTACAATCATGTTAAACCTATAGTCCCTGCTATCCAGGATGCATTAGATTACGGTCATCAACAAGCACAAGGGGTTCTTAAGTCTCAGAAACAGAATAAAATGAAAGACGAACGCCTACGCAGAATAATAGACCAACAGGTTTACAGCCATATAATACGATATGCAGCCCAGATATACCTTAATACGAAAGATATTGAAGCACGATATGAAGAAATAAACGAAGAATCTGATTGGGATATAAGAGTACTCTCGAACAATGGGCTAAAGGGTATTTGGGATGGTCGTAGCTACAGAATATTCAAAGGTCGTAATGGCCAGCTACCTTCTCTTGGAATATCCAAGGTGATGCAGAGGTTCTATAAGCAGGACCATCTGAACAAATTACATCTGTTCCCAACCAATAACGAACCAAAACGATACAACGTGGCCTTCTTATGGGATATACACCCTCTGAATTATGTTACTTTATATCTCTGCTGCCCAAGACATTGGGCTAATCATAAAGCATATGATTACTTCATCAGGTTGCTACGGCATCCTGCTGAGGTCATAACCCCCAACGTTGTTGAAGCTGAAGATATTGAAAGGGAAGCGTCAGAGGCCAGAATGCGCATGATTGATGAGTTTCCAGAGAGGCTAATATGATTTATGGAGACCGGATACGACAAGCGCGTGAACTGTCGGGATTCACGCAAGAGGAATTAGCCATCAAGGTTGATGCTAGTCAATCTACTATTGCTCGTATTGAAAACGACAGCTTATGTCCCTCCGAAGAATTGTTGAAAGCTATTGCAAGACAAACAGGATTCTTGCCTTCCTTCTTTGAACAAGAGCCTATTGGGGATTTCTCCGAAGGGTCCTTAATATATCGCTCTCATTCGCTCTCTTCACAAGAAGAGGCTAAAACCTACCAGTATGCCAAGATTATTTATGAGCAAGCGAGGAAGATGGCTATGGCCTATTCACTATCTCCACATCGGCTGCCAGCAATAGACAAGGAAGAGCCAGCAAATGCTGCAAGAATAGTTCGCACTTCATTTGGTTTATCTCCAGACACACCCATTAGGAACCTAACAAAGATTGTTGAAAACAATGGAATAATTCTTTTAACACTTCCGCTAGTATCAACCAATTTGGACGCATTTTCGACCTGGGCTGAATTAGATTGTCAAAGACCAGTCATCGCAATACCATTGAATAAACCTACAGATAGGCTCCGGTTCAGTCTCGGTCATGAAATTGGACATCTAGTGTTACATAGACCAATTAAGAGCAATCTAAGGGTGGTTGATAAAGAGGCAGACCGGTTTGCATCTGAGTTTCTCTTGCCAGAGATTGCAATGAGACGAGAACTTCTAACACCAGTAAATCTTACGAGCATTGCGAAACTAAAACCTCGTTGGGGAGCTTCTATGCAGGCACTTATATATAGCGCTAGATACCTGGGTATCATAACGGAACGTCAATTCCGCTATCTTTTTCATCAAATGGGAGTACGTGGCTGGCTGAAACAGGAACCAACAAATTTAGATTTACCTGCTGAGAAACCACAATCAGTTAGACGGATGGCAGAAACACTATATAAGGATATTGATGAATTTGCTGTGGATATGCACATGGAAAAAGACACGGCAATGAAATTGCTATTTATGGCTAGGGCTTCTTCCACCTGACATTAGCAGCTTTTCTAGCTATCTCTTTTCGTTGTTCAGGTGATAGTTTTTCTGCTCTAGCCTTACCACCTTTAAGCCCGCCAAGCCTACCAAGTGCTACAGCATGGGGATTTTTACCTTCGACTAACTCTGTTTCCGCCTCTGTAGATTCAGGCTCAATTTGCCCTGTAGCCTCTTGAACTACCCGGAAGGCGGTTACTGCGAAATCGTGTTCTCGCTTCTTCTTCCGTGGTTTTTTCTCCATATCTTAACAATACTAAATCGCTCAAGCATTGTCAATGATTGGAGATTTCAAAATGATACACTACCTATTTTTCACCTTTGCACGGAGGCAGAATATCGGTTAATTGCCCTGGCATCGACCTTCTCAAGGTGATAAGGTTTACCAGGCATGTGAAACTTCTACCGCTTTGCGGCATTGGTTTCTGCTTGTTCTAATACCCAGGAGCACCACCTTTCTATCCCCTCGCTGGTCTTGCAGGAGAGTTGGAAAACCTCGGCTTTAGGATTTAGTCCTTCGATGGAACGGCGAAAGGCGGCAATATCAAAATCAACATGGGGAAGAAGGTCCATCTTATTTATTATCACAGCATCGGCATCAATAAAGATCAGGGGATATTTAATGGGTTTATCATCTCCTTCAGGCAGGCTGGAAATCACCACTCGTTTGTGTTCTCCCAGGGTAAATTCGGAGGGGCAAATGAGATTGCCCACATTTTCGATTAAGAGTAGGTCTATGTTATCCAAGGGCATGTCCTTTAGAGCTGACTCAATCATGGCAGCTATTAATGAGCAACTTTCCGGCATATTTCGGGTATTTATCTGAACTACTGCTTTTGCCTCGCTCTGTACTTTCTCAGCATCTACTGTGGAAGCAACATCACCTTCGATAACAGCCATGTTCAGCCTGCCTTTCAGCCTCGCCAGAGTTTGTAGAATAAGACTTGTCTTGCCAGCACCTGGAGATGACATAATGTTAATAGCAAAAACCTTATGCCTATCCAGGAGCTGTTGATTTTGCTTAGCTATGGTCTCATTAGCCTCCAGGACATTCTGGATAACTTCTATTTTTTTCATTCTACTTCCATGCTTTCGATATAGAGCTCTCGTCCCTTGAATATTTCTACGCTCTGGCCCTCGCATTCAGGGCAAGCCCACAGGGTATCTTGGGGTTTGAAAATTGTGGAACAATTCCGACAACGCAACTGAGCTGGCACTAATTCGAAGTGGAGTACTGCTCCCTGAGCAATTGTATCTTTGCTAAGAGAATCGAAATAAAACTGAATACAATCGGGGACAAATCCTGACATCTCGCCAATTACTAAGTTAATTTGGATGACCTTGCCAGCTTGCGCCTCACCGGCTTTGGCTGAAGCAATATTAATGATATTTTCAGTTATTCCAAGTTCATGCATTTGGTGAACCAAAGTAAATAGTTTATTTTAGACTACTTAATTTCTTATTTCAAATCCACCAAAAGGTTCTGGTTTAGATATCGCCAGTGTACCAGAAGTGGTGGTACGAATAGCTTCACATAAGCTTTTACGGTTAAACTGCAATGCTATCGGTTACGATAAAACCTGTTATTTTCCTAACTTTATATATTTTTAGATTTCGATTCTCCAATCGTGGGAGTATATGTTAAACCTTTTCGAACTGGCAAATCCTATGAGTGTTATCCCGTATTTATTGGCTTCTTTTACAGCTAGATCCGTGGGGGCAGCGATGCTTACAACTATTGGTATTTCGGAAAAGATCGCCTTTCTTATTGTGGAAGCCGTTTGTCGGCACGAGTTAACCAGGGAACTGTTCGCTAAGTTGATTCCGTCTCTAATTGCTAGGCCGATGGCTTTATCCATGGCGCAATGTCTACTTATATCCTCGACAAAAATCTCCTTATCCTCACAGATCCCGATGACATGTGTGCAGCCAGTCTTTTGGTATAAGAAACTGTTTTCGTTTAGCGCTTCTATCAAATCAAAAACTTCGCTTTTGGTTAACTGTTTCCTGGAATCACAGTTTCTGGGGGTCTTAACTAATTCTTCGAGAACATTTACCTCAAACTCATTGCTGCCGAGCTTCTCGATTCGGGACAAAGAAGGGTCTATGCCTCTTGATTTCAAATTGCCAGTTATCATCTCTTCTAGGTCAACGGGAATGCAGTAGAATTTATGAATTTCTCCATTGAGCTTAACGATAATCTCTTCTTCGTGGACAAGCTCATCTGTCTGCTTCAGCTTACCATCTCTGGAAATCCCTAAAATTCCTATTTCGGTACTTCTTTTCCCCATGATTTGTGGAAGTCCTTTATATCGTCTATTATGCTTCTGCAAGCATCGAAAGCTGGCTCTCTGTGAGAGGCGGAAACTGCTACTAATAGAATATTCTCTGATATGCCTAAGAAACCCACTCGGTGTACTATCGCTACATCCTCGACATCAAATCTGTCGATTGCTCTTTTTTCTATCTCCTCTAGTTTCTGGACAGCGTGGTTATCATCCTCAAATTCCAGTCCATTACCCGAAGGGAATTCACGTACAGTGCCTAGGTAAATTGATATCACCCCTATTTTGGGGTCTTTCATCTTCCTGATTATCTCATCGCCGGAGAAGTCTTCTCTTCTTATCTCAATCATCTCATCTCACCAATGTGATTACATGTTTGGGATTTATTTTCACAGGCTGGTCATTTGGTATTCTCTTAATTTGGGCTCTTTGCGGTTTCTTGCTGAGGGAGTTATATCTGGCAGGTGTCACAACTTGTGGCAGAGCATGAGCTACAAGAGGAACTTTCCCCAATCGGGATAGATGGCCCTTCGCTGCTTTTAGAAAAAGAGGTGAAAGGGGAGAATATTCGTTTTGCGCCATTGTGACAGCGGGGGCAAGAGGCGTTTTCGTTTGCTTGGTTTTGGTGACGAAGCAATTCAAACTTATAGTTGCAATCAGGGCAAAGATATTCATAGATGGGCATTTTTAATCCTTTCCTTTATCAAAAGCTTTTAGGAATACGTCAGGGATTTGAGGTACCTGAGCATCGATCCATTTTTTGAGGCAAATCGAGGAGCAAAAATTATAATGCTCAACTGCTCCTGGACCCTTCCATCGTGAAACCATGAGCCAACCATTGAGCACCTGGCAAGGTCGCTCCTCTTCTGTATGTTCTACCGTTTTACCACAAGAGTGGCAGATAAAGTATCCCTGGGGCATTTAAGTCTCCAGCCTGATTCGCTTCTGTCCTCCTTTTGAAATGCTGCCGCAGGTTAGACAGCTACTACCTCCTTAACTTCAGGCACCTGTTCCTTGAGCACCCGTTCAATCCCATCCTTCAAGGTCATAGTTGACATGGGGCAGCCACTGCAGGCACCAGTTAGCTTTAATGTCACAACTCCATCTTTGACATCTATTAGTTGGACATCCCCTCCATCGGCTAACAATGCCGGCCTCACTTGTTCCAGGGCTGCTTGTACCTTTTCTCGCATGTCTACCTCCCTACTTTTTTAAATATAGAGCTAAATCCGCTAATTGTCAACTTAAGCTGAACTTTAAGCACCAGTCTGCTATCGGACAGTATTATCAACGAGCTAGCTTGTTCTCAGGGAAGTTGGTATAGGGAACAAAGATAATCTATAATACGGTTTTGGGAGTTTACCGCATGATCTCTGTGGAAGAAGCCTTCGAGAAGATTTTGAGCCATGTTGAGGTTCTTGAGCCCGAGCGGAAGCCTATTCTGAACTGCCTGGGACAGGTTCTGGCCGAGGATGTCTATTCCACTATAGATATTCCCCCACTGGATAATTCCGCTATGGATGGTTATGCCCTGCGAGCTGAAGATACTCGTGGGGCCGGTGAAACATCACCGAGATATTTAGCCGTAGTCGGAGAGGTTGCTGCCGGGTCTATGCCCACAAAAGAGGTCAGGCCGGGGACGGCTATCCGCATTATGACGGGAGCGCCATTGCCTGAAGGGGCTGATGCCGTGGTTCGATTTGAGGATACCGATGAAGTAAACCGCAAATCAGCTAGGGGAGACCTTTCGCAAATCGGTATATTGTGCCAGGCGAAGAAGGAATTGAATGTCCGGGGTAGAGGCGAGGACATTGCCAAGGGAAATTTAATTCTTAAAAAAGGAAAGGTGCTTCGGCCTCAAGAGATAGGAGTGCTGGCTTCCCTAGGGCGCTCCACCGCGCTGGTTATCCGTCGGCCGATTGTGGCTATTTTAGCTACGGGAGACGAGCTCGTGGGTGTTGACCAGCCGTTGGCTCCCAGTAAGATTCATGATAGCAATAACTATACCATTGCCGCTGAAGTCTCTCGCTATGGAGGGATTCCCAAAATCCTGGGCATAGGGCGCGATTCGGTCCAGTCTCTAACTGAGAAAATCGATGAGGGTTTGGATGCGGATATGCTTATTACCTCCGGGGGTGTGTCCAAGGGAGACTACGACATAGTAAAGGATGTCCTGGCAGAGCATGGGGAGGTTGGCTTCTGGACGGTTTGCATGAAGCCCGGGAAACCGCTTGCCTTTGGGGTTATGAAGAAGGTGGAAGGAGGGAGAAAGGGGAAGGTGCCTCATTTGGGATTGCCGGGCAATCCCGTCAGCTCCATGATTACCTTTGAACAATTTGCCCGTCCTGCCATACTAAAAATGCTGGGGAAGAAAATTCTGGCAAAGCCAGCTATCCGAGCGATTATTGAGGATGATGTTGTGGATACTGATGGCCGCCGCCTCTTCGCCAGGGTAAATGTAACCAAGCGTGGTGGTCAATACTATGCCTCCGTCACCGGTCCCCAGGGCTCGGGAATCCTTACATCCATGGCCAGGGCCAATGGTTTGGCTGTTATCCCCGAAAGTAGCAAGGGAGTTAAGGCCGGAGACATGGTCGAGGTGCAGATGTTGGATTGGGGAGAGGAACAAGGCGAGGTGAAAACGTTGCCGATTGTTTCAATCGTAGGCAAATCGCAATCTGGTAAAACAATGCTTATGGAGCAACTTATTGCCGAGTTTAAAAGAAGAGGATATAAAGTCGCTGCCTTAAAGCACAGTCACGGCGGGATGGAAATAGACCACCCCGGAAAAGATAGCTGGAGGTTTGCTCAAGCGGGCAGCGATGCCGTATTTGTTAGCTCGCCTGATAAACTCGCCTTCATTAAGAATTTAAACCATGACCTTAATATTGAGGAAATTATGCCCATCGTTGGCCCTGAATTCGACCTAATCCTTGCCGAAGGATTCCGGAAAAGCAAAATTCCCAAAATCGAAGTGCACAGAAAAGAACTCGGAGATGACTTATTATGTTCTCCCGAGGAACTTTCAGCCATTGTCACTGATGGGTCATTGGATACTGATAGAGCTCAGCTTCCATGGGGTGATACAGTGGCGGTAGCTGACTTCATAGAAAAGAATTTTGTGTTGAAAGCCAGAACGGTGCCTTCTACTCCACGAGGGAAGAAGGTTAAGTAAAGAAAATGTTTACCGTAGGGATATTGACCATCAGCGACAAAGGCTCAAGAGGGGAGCGTCAGGATAAGAGCGGAGAAACTATTCGCGAAATCATCTCCAGCTTGGATGTGAGCATTATAAATTACGACATCGTCCCTGATGAAAAGGAGCTTATTGCTCAAGAGTTAATTAGCTGGGCTGACGAAAATAATTTAGACGTGATTCTTACAACGGGAGGAACAGGGCTCACTCCTAGAGATATTACTCCAGAGGCGACTCTTGCCGTGGTGGATAGAATTGTCCCCGGTTTTGCCGAGGCAATGAGGACTGAGAGCCTCAAGAAAACTCCCATGGCCATGCTCAGTCGAGCAGTCGTGGGCACTCGCGGGAAATGCTTAATTATCAACCTGCCGGGAAGTCCCAAGGCAGTACGCGAATGCCTTGAAGCGGTATTACCAGCTCTGCCCCATGCTGTGGAAACGCTTAAGGGCCAAGCAGGCGAGTGCGGCGCAGTTGAAACCTAAGTTCAAGATAGCCTATCCAGTCCTGAGGCATCGGAGAACTTCCCCGATGCCGGGTCTTTTACCATACATGAGCAAGTAAGTTCTGAAAATCCTGATGGTTAATAACAAGATTCCAATGATAGACAGCACCAGCACCGCTATACTGGCAACCAGTTGCCAGACAGGTATGTCACTCACGCCCAGCCTTATTATCACTTCCACAGGAGCTGATAGAGGGAAAATGGCAAGAACGACCCAAATTGGGTTGTCAGGAAAAAACATATTCAAAGACATGAACCAGAGCGGTATAAGTAAGGGAATTGTAAAAATCCCGATCAGTTGTTGCCCTTCCCGGGAATTGGAGCTAATGGCGCCGATCCCTGCCGAAAGTACGGCGAACAACAAGTAGCCCAGGATGAAATACACTACAGCCAGAACGATAAAGTTAGCTGGTAATTGTATTGTGCTGATAAAGCCGCCGATGGATGAGGAAGCTAGATTCAACAGGAATGGCGCTGAGATTACCCAGACGGCTACCTGCACCAGCCCGGCAGCACCCATCCCTAAAACCTTGCCGGTGAGCAATTGCCGGGCGGAAACGGAGGACAACAGTACCTCTATAAGGCGATTCTCCTTCTCCTCACCCAGCCCTTGCAGCAGATAAGTAGAGGAGAAAACGATGGAGAGCGCCAGTAGAATGCTAAAAACAGCTGGAATGATAAAGTTCCCATATCCACCTTGCTCCGGAGCCACGGCACCAGTTTCAGTAAGCCTGGTGCTAACCAGATTCAAGGGTGCTTCAATCCTGGCTATAGTGGCCTCGGGCACCTTACCTGCCAATAGATTACTTGTGAGGAAATTATTAATCGCTGTCGTTGTGGCAGGGAGCGCCGCAAGCTGTTTTTCCAGGGTATAACGGTTAATCACTCCAGTAGAAATATAATCCGGCGGAATGACAAAATACTCTTTAATATCGCCATTGACCAGCGCTTCAGTTGCGTCATCCGGTGTGTCAAAGCGGACCAGCGTTATGTTTCCCTGGCTGGTATACTGCTGGAATCCACCGAGCTCATCCACATACCCAATGGTCGTTACTTCCACTGTTGGCCTGGCAACTCCTGATACGAGCTGAAAAACTCCTATTAGCAGGAGGGCTATGAGTGGCACGATAAGGGTCATAACAATAAACCCTCTCCTCTTTACCGTGTGCAGGAATTCATGCCTCAATATCAAAAGCGTCTTATTCATGGGTCTTACCCACCACCCTCAGGAATATTTCATTAAGTGGAGGAGTAGCTACTTCAAAGCGATTGATTACTATTCCACGACTTACCAATCGTTCCAGGACTTGCTGGGGAGTTGTATTTCCATCAAGGACCAGCTCCACGTAGCCTTTGCGGGTCCGTTGCTCAGTAACTCCCGGCATCTCCCCCAGTTCCCCTTCAAACTCCAGCAGAACCGAATTGCTTCTATACTTGGACTTGATTTCAGCCAGATTCCCGTAAAGAACCAAGCGCCCGTGGTTTATCATCAATATGCGGTCACATAGTTCCTCAATCTCATTCATCTGGTGTGTGCTCAGAATCAAAGCTTTACCCTGATTCCTCAGGTCAAGGAGCATCCCTTTCAATAACTCGGTGTTGACCGGGTCGAGCCCGGCAAAGGGTTCGTCCAGAACAACCAGTTCTGGGTCGTGGATGATACCAACGATGAACTGGATAATCTGTCCCATGCCCCGGCTCAACTCCTCAATCTTTTTCCCTTTGTGGGGCAGCATACCTGTCTGGTTGAGCAGCTCGTTAGCTTTTTCCTCGGCTGAGCGCCTGTGCATACCCTTGAGGGAGGCGAGGTAGACTATAGAGTCGAGGACACTCAGCTTTTTGTACAGTCCTCTTTCCTCGGGCAGGTAGCCAAGCTTGTTTTTGGTAGCTTCACTCAACTTTTCGCCGAGGATAGTTACATCGCCCGAGTCCGGCTTGATGATGTCCATCATCATCCTGATGGTGGTAGTCTTGCCGGCACCGTTAGGACCAATAAGACCAAATATCTCGCCTTGAGCGACGGAGAAAGACAGGTCGTTAACCACGACCTTATCGGCGAAGGACTTGACTATATGGTTGACTTCAACTGCCGGCATAGTAACAGTTCCTTCTTAATTCGCATTTTAGCATAGCGACAATATTGTTAGTAGCCTTACAACAAGGCGTGAACATGTTTAAGACTTGACTCCAGAATTGTGGCCGAGCGTTTAAAGAAGGAAGAGGTATATTGAAGTATTGGCTTTCAAGGCAATCAGGAAAGGCAATAGCACTGCACTAAAAAAGACAGCCCTCTCGACATAATTTAAGACTTTCTGAACAGGCTCCAGTCAAACGTAACGCCGGTATTTCGGATCATACATCTGAGATTTAATGAACGTCGGTAGATCATCGGGCTTCGGTTTCCTGGCAAGGCCTTGGTTATAGGCTACCTCGGCCACTGCGGTAGCAATAGCAGCGGAGACCTCCTTGATTTTAGTTAGTGGTGGATAAATACGCCCCTGTGCAAGATCGGCTTCTGAAACTTCATTCGCCAGTGCCCTTGCAGCAACAGAAAACATTTCATCGGTAACAGACATAGCCTCGCAGGCGATGATGCCCAGTCCAATGCCTGGAAAGGCATAGGCGTTGTTAGCTTGACCCGGCACATATGTTTTTCCCTTAAACGTGACGGGAGCAAAAGGGCTGCCGCTGGCAAAAATAGCACGCCCCTCCGTCCACGTATAGGCCTCTTCGGCAGTGCATTCAGCCTTCGAGGTCGGATTCGACATGGCAAAGACAATGGGTCTTTGATTGTAAACGGCCATTGCTTCTAATACCGACTGGGTAAATGCCTTGGGCTGTCCCGAGGCTCCAATAATTACCGTAGGTCTGAGTGACTTAACAGCAGAAAGAAAATCTCTGAGATGCTCATAGTCGTGGGCGTAAGGAAGTTTGTATTCCGCCAGATCGCTACGGCTTTTCACCACCAGGCCTTTGGAATCCACAAACCAGCACCGATTTCTTGCCTCCTTCTCAGACAGCCCATCGGCAACCAACGCAGAGCTAAGCATATTGCCAATTCCAATACCAGCTTCACCAGCACCGAGGAACAGAATTTTTTGATCCCTTAACTTGCCCCCCACAATCCGCAGGGCTGAATACAAGCCTGCTAGCCCTACAGCTCCCGTCCCCTGTATGTCGTCATTAAAAGTGCAAACTTGGCCTCGATATTTATTCAATAAGCGAAGTGCATTGTGAGTGGCGAAGTCTTCAAACTGGATAAGGACATGGGGATAGAGTTCCTGAACTGCTATGATAAATTCTTCGACCAGGTCTTCATATGGTTCTCTACTAAGGCGACGCTGTCTGACGCCGACGTAGAGAACATCGTTTAGCAATTCCTCATTGTTTGTCCCCACATCAAGGGTCACCGGGAGACATAGCCTGGGGTGAATGCCAGCGCAGGCGGTGTAGAGGCAGAGCTTTCCCACGGGAATACCCATTCCGTTGGCGCCCAGGTCTCCCAGACCCAGAATTCGTTCACCATCGGTGACCACTATAATGCGCACATCCTTATTAGGCCAATTCCGTAAGACATCAATAACTTGTCCCTTATCCTTGGCCGAAATAAAGATGCCCCGGGGTCTTCTCAAAATGTGACCATATTCCTGACACGCCTGTCCTACTGTGGGAGTATAAACAATAGGCATCGTTTCTTCGATTTTGTCTATGACCACCCGGTAGAACAAGGTTTCATTTCGGGCCTGGAGACTCATGAGGTAGATGTACTTTTCTAAATCTGTTGGCTTTTTATGGAAATTTTCCATAACCCGCATAACCTGTGTTTCCAGAGAATTGACATATGGCGGTAAAAGCCCCTCAATTCCCAACGCCTCTCGTTCCTCTTCGGTGAACGCTGTCCCCTTGTTTAAGGTTGGTTCATAGAGTAAGTCAATACCGGTAGGTATACTAGTCATACGAATCTGCTTTTCTTTCTTCAGCTTTTTATCACGCATAACCAATCCTCCTTCTGGCACTAACCAGTAACTGCCCAAAACAGTGCCCAAGATAAACAGCAAACGCTGTCTATGCTCTAATCTTCCCCCTTATCCACTCCCAATCAGGCTCACCATGCTCAAGGAAAGATTAACTCCTTTGAGTTGCATCCAATCCCTCACTCCCAGACTTCGTCTTCGGCAAGGTCTTCCTCCAGCCCTAATTCGTCAGCCTCGTCCTCCATATAATTGAAGGCGCCTTCATGGCCAAAGGATTCTTTTCGGCCCAGAAAGGGGCGAGAAAAGAGCTTCCTTATCTCGGCACCGCATTCGGGGCATCTTTTCAGCGGCTCATCATTTATCCCTTGCCTGACCTCGAACTTATTCTTACACAACTTGCAGTGAGCACCGTTTTTTGATTTATACTCATAAATTGGCATAGCACCCTCCTCCTTCGATAAATTCAAGATATGCTCTTAATCCTCTCCCATAAGGGAGAGGCACAGTCTCTTTTTCGTAACTCCCCTAACCCCTCTTATCTTAAGAGGGGGATTTTTGAACACTAATCATTTCCCGCAGCAATGCTTGTATTTCTTGCCTGAACCGCACGGGCAGGGGTCATTACGGCCAACTTTTTTGCCCACCATAACCGCCTCCTTCTTTTTTGGAGCTTCCTTGGCAATACCGACGTGGTAAATGCTATGGGCAACGTCATGCTGAATGCCAGCTAAGAGGGCTTCAAAAGAGGCATGACCTTCCCTCTTATACACTATCAGCGGCTGTTCCTGGCCGACAGCCCGCAGACCTATCCCTTGACGCAGATGCTCCATGTCAGTAAGGTGGTCCATCCATAGCCGGTCAATAACTCGCAGCATTACCAGTCGCTCTGCTATTCGCATGTTATCAGGGCCTAGTTCCTGCTCCCGCTGGTTGTAAAGCTCGATGGCATAATCAGTCAACTTTTCTGCGATTTGCTTGTCACTGAGTTCGGAAAGCCCATCGCTTCTGAAGTGCGGAGGCAAGGGGAAGATGGTGGATACATCCTCAAGTAAGCCGGATAGATTAGATTGCTCTTCTTCCAACTCGCAGCTAGCGCTGCTGAGACGCCTGGCTACCAGGCTTTGGATTTCATCCTGGACCATAGATATTATATTTGCCTTAAGGTCGGCGCCACTGAGGATTTTTCTCCTTTCGGCGTAAATCACCTCGCGGTGCTTGTTGATAACATCGTCATATTCCACGAGGTGTTTACGGATATTGAAATGATAGCCTTCGGTCTGGACCTGGGAATTGGCCATAGCCTTAGTGGCGATAGGATGCTCAATGGGGCTATTTTCATCCATACCCGCCCACTGCATAATTCCCTTAACACGGTCGCCACCAAAGCGGCTAACAATCTCATCTTCCAGGGAAGCATAAAAACGAGAACTACCCGGGTCCCCCTGCCTTCCTGCCCTTCCTCGGAGCTGATTATCAATGCGTCTAGCTTCGTGGTGCTCAGTACCTACAATGTGAAGTCCGCCAAGCTCAACCACCTTATTATGCTCCTCCTGCCATCCTGCTTCACCACGCTCCTCAGGAATGCCACCAAGGATAATATCCACACCTCGCCCGGCCATATTCGTGGCTACAGTTACCGCCTCAAGACGCCCGGCTTGAGCGATTATAGCTGCCTCCTTTTCGTGATTCTTGGCATTTAACACTTGATGGGGTATGCCATTTCTCCTCAGGAGGTCAGATAAATACTCTGATTTCTCGATAGAGGTCGTGCCGATAAGGACAGGTCTTTTCTGGTCATGTGATTGCTTGATTTCCCTGGCTACGGCGGCAAATTTAGTTTTCTCGTCTTTATAAATCTGGCCAGGGTATTCAGTGCGAATCAAGGGCTTGTTTGTGGGTACGATTACCACTTCCAGCTCATAAATCTTGTGGAACTCCTCAGCTTCCGTGGCCGCGGTACCGGTCATGCCCGCCAGTTTTTGATACATGCGGAAGTAGTTCTGAAAGGTGATGGTAGCCAGGGTAACTGATTCTCGCTGAATCTTTACCCTCTCTTTGGCTTCGATGGCTTGATGCAATCCCTCAGAATACCTCCTGCCGAACATCAATCTGCCAGTAAATTCATCCACGATGATGACCTGTCCATCCTTAACCACATAGTCCCGGTCCTTTTTGAACAAGACACTAGCCTTAAGGGCGCTCTCCAGATATTGAGTGAGAAAGTAATTAGAGGGGTCATAAAGGTCAGGTGCTTTGAGCAAGCCCTCCTTCTTCAGCATCTTCTCTATCTTGGTCATGCCAACCTCGGTAAGGTTGGTAGTACGCGTGCGCTCGTCAATGGTATAGTCTGCATCTTTGCTAAGGCGGGAAACTAACTGGGCGAAGGTGTAATACCTTTTAGTTGCTTCCTCGGCAGCACCGCTAATAATGAGTGGTGTACGGGCTTCGTCAATAAGGATGTTATCAACCTCATCGACGATGGCATAGTTCAAGGGAGGCTGCACGCATTGAGACAAATACAGGACCATATTGTCTCTGAGGTAATCAAAACCAAACTCGTTATTAGTGCCATAAGTTATACCTGCCTCATAAGCCTGGCGGCGAGCTTTCTGGGGTTGGTTAGGAGGGTAGGGAATAGGATGCAGATGTTTCCACTTCGGGTCTCCTGAATCAAGATCAGGATCATAAATATAAGATGGGAAGGGGTTATCGGGCGTTTGCATTGCGGTAATAGCTGTCACGCTTATACCCAGGGCGTGGTAAATAGGGCCCATCCAGTGGCAATCCCGCTTGGCAAGATAATCATTGACGGTAATCAGATGGCTGCCTTGTTCGGTGAGGGCATTGAGGTAGAGGGGCAAGGTAGCTACCAGGGTTTTTCCCTCACCAGTTTTCATCTCGGCTATCTTTCCCTGGTGAAGGACGATTCCCCCCATTAACTGGACATCAAAATGCCGCTGTCTTATGGTTCGCTTGGCCGCTTCCCTAACAGCAGCGTAAGCCTCCGGTAAAATCTCATCCAGGCTTTCATCATCGGCTAGCCGAGCCTTAAATTCATCGGTTTTCGCTCGAAGTTCAGCGTCGGTGAGCTTTTCAAACTCAGGCTCCAACGAGTTTATGTGGTCAACCAAAGGTTGAAAACGTTTCAGTTCTTTCTCATTGGAATCAATCAGATTGCTAAGCCACTTAAACATTTTCGGCTATCAGTCCTCAGTTTTCAGCTAACTGCTGACTACTCAATTATCACTCAAACATCGCTCCCACTGATAAGCCGGTGTGAATGCGATGAATGGCTTCGCCAATAAGCGAAGCTATGGGCAAGACGGTGATCTTGTCCAGTTTTTTATCGCCATTAACAGGTATGGTATCGGTAACGACTACCTCTTTCACCGGGCTCGTGGCTATTCTCTGGATAGCGGGACCGGAGAAAACGGGGTGAGTACAGCAAGCATAAACCTCAGTAACGCCATGTTCTAAAAGAGCATTCACCACCCCGACCAGAGACCCAGCGGTATCAATCTCATCATCAACCGTCAGGGCACGCATTCCCTCAACCTCACCAATTACGTTGAGGGTTTCGGTGTCATCAACATTTCCCAAGCGCCTCTTTTCAATGATAGCCAGAGGGGCTCCAAGTTTAGCAGCCATATCACGGGCCACCTTGGAAATACCAATATCAGTGGCAACCACTACCAGGTTATCCAGAGCCTTTTCCTTGAAATATTGAGCCAGGATGGGCCGAGCGGTGAGCTCATCCACAGGTATGGTGAAGAATCCTTGAATTTGAGGGGCGTGGAGGTCTACGGTGAGCAACCTATTAGCTCCAGCGGTAGTAATCAGGTCGGCAATCAAACGAGCAGTGATAGGAACCCTGGGTTGGTCTTTTTTATCAGTGCGACTATAGCCATAATAGGGAACGACAGCGGTAATTCGCCCCGCTGAAGCTCGCCTGAAGGCATCGAGCATGATAAGTAACTCGACCAGGCTTTTGTTAACTGGAGAGCAGATAGGTTGAATGACGAAAATGTCCCGTTCCCGAACATTCTCTAGTATACGCACAAAAATATTCTCATTGCTAAACTCGAAGACCTCAACCTCCCCCAGGGGTATACCTAAGTAATCACACACAGATCCTGCTAAGGTAGGGTGAGCCGTGCCGCTGAACACTTTTAATTCGTCCATCATTACCTCTTAGCTATCTGAATACTAACTTGATTATAACATGAAATCATCGCTGTTTCTTGGGAAAGATTAGTAAAAGCAAGTAAAGAAATTAACCCATACCTCCTGAAAACGAAGCCTTTAGGGGTAACTAATTAAGGGAAGAGATGTCTCATGCCAGCCCAGGAATGGGGAACTGTTGGCACATCTCTCGTACCTCCTGGCGGGCTTGTTCTTGTGTACGCTTATCCCCCGAGGTAGAAAGCACTTTGACAACGAGAGAGGCAATGTGCTTCATCTCCTCTATACCAAAACCTCTCGTGGTCACCGCCGGGGTGCCCAGCCTGATACCGCTTGAAATCATTGGTGGCTTGGGGTCAAAAGGAATGGCATTTCTATTTGCCGAGATGCCCGCTACACCTAAGGCTTCCTCAGCATCCTTGCCGCTTATCCCCTGAGGGGAAAGGTCAACAAGGACAATGTGGTTGTCTGTGCCCCCGGAAACAATACGCATCCCATATCTCTGGAGTTCGGAAGCCAAAACGCGGGCATTCTCCAGCACTGACTTCTGGTAATCGGCAAACTCGGGTTGCATAGCTTCAAAGAAGCACACGGCTTTAGCGGCGATTATATGCATGGAAGGACCACCCTGCATCCCAGGGAAAACTGCAGCATCAATAGCTGAAGCCATCTCTTTATCACATAAAATAAAGCCGCCCCGGGGTCCCCGCAAGGTCTTTTGCGTGGTGGCAGTAGTAACTTGAGCACAAGATACAGGGGAAGGATGAAGCCCAGCGGCTATTATCCCCGCTATGTGAGCCATGTCAACCAATAACTTGGCACCTGCCTTATCAGCTGTATAGCGAAGCCTTTCAAAATCAATAATACGAGAGTAACTACTCGCCCCAGCTATTATCAACTTAGGTTTATGCTCCAGGGCTAACCTTTCGATTTCATCGTAGTTAAGCATCTCGGTTTTAGGGTCAACTCCGTAAGGGATAAAGTTATACCACTTCCCGGAGAAATTGACCTCAGAGCCATGGGTGAGATGCCCGCCATGGCTGAGGCTCATCCCCATAACAGTATCTCCGTGTTCCAATAGAATTGAATAGGCTGCCATGTTGGCTTGACTGCCACTATGAGCTTGGACATTGGCATGGTCGGCTTTAAAGAGCTTTTGAGCCCTTTCGATAGCTAAATTTTCAATTTCGTCTATGTAGACACAACCGCCATAATAGCGATAGCCGGGGTATCCTTCAGCATATTTGTCAGTTAGCACCGAGCTTTGGGCCTCAAGCACTGCCCGACTAGCATGGTTTTCAGAGGCAATAAGATTTATGGTGCTTGCTTGCCTCTCTGCCTCCGAGCTTAGAATTTGAGCTACTTTGCTATCACGCTGCGCCAAGGAAAATGTCTTCTCGGTTTTCACATTTGTGTTATAATAGTACTCGATATTTCATTCTCGGTCAATAAGAAAAAACCCATCCAAGTGGGTTCCCGCAACACAATTGACAGAACGTTTTTATAGTGATAAATTAACTTATTTAGCAATTAAAAGGGAAGAGTGCTAAATGGCTTTAAAGGAAAGAAGAGAAACCGTTCTCAGGGTGATAATTGAAGATTATATCACTAGAGCAGTACCAGTAGCTTCAAATGCTATCGTGGAAAAGTATGGCTTGAAGGTAAGCCCAGCTACCATTCGCAACGATACAGCATACTTAGAAGGAGAAGGATATGTTATCCACCCTCACCGTTCAGCCGGAAGCGTACCTACTGATAAGGCTTACCGCTACTATGTGGAATTGATAGGGGAAGAGATTGAACTTCCCCGTGTTGAGCAGTATCTAATTCATCAGATATCTCAGGAAGCAAAAGAGGAGCTAGAGCAATGGCTAAAAACGGTGGCAGCGCTTTTAGCGCGCCTTGTTCACAACCTGGTAGTAATAACCACTCCCAAGGCGGTTCACTGCCGCTTCAAGCATCTCGATTTGGTAGCCTTGCAGGATTTCATGGCTTTGCTGATCGTGGTTTTGTATGAAACAAAAGTTAGACGGCAGGTCTTATCTTTCAGTAGAAAGGTAAGCCAGGATGAGCTAACAAAGCTAGCTAATAAGCTTACTTCTATTTATGCCGGGATGACCAGCAGCGAGATCCTGGCTAAAAAAGAGGGACTTTCTTCTGAAGAAAGGCAGCTGTCTGAATCTTTAGCAGAAATTATGGCTGCTGAAGACAAGTTAGAATATGGTGAGCCTTACCTTGAAGGACTGCGTTTGATGCTGAGTCAACCAGAGTTTACCAACAGCCCTAGAATACTGGGAATTTTAGAAGTGCTGGAAGGGGAGGATTGGCTTAGAAATATATTTTGCCAGGAATCTAGCAAGGGAGGGGTAAAGGTAGTCATTGGTGAAGAAAACCCAGAACCAGCATTACAGGACTTGAGCTTAATAGCTAGCCAGTATGGATTACTTGATAAGGCCAGTGGCATTGTGGGAGTGATTGGCCCCAAACGGATGGACTACGCCAAGGCTATCTCTTCGCTTAACTGCCTCTCAGCATTGCTAAGCAACTCAGTGGCTGAATATATCTAAAGGAGGTCTAACGTTGGCTGAGGATGACGACGTAGTTGAAGCAGGAATTGAGCAAGCCGAGGATATAGAAACGTTACAGCAAGCTCTAGCTGAGAAGCAGGAAAAGGCAGAAAACTATTTAGCCAATTGGCAAAGATGCCAGGCGGATTTTGTTAATTATAAACAACGTGCTGAGCAAGAAAAAGGGGAGATTATTGAGTTTGCCAATAGCATGCTTATCTCTAACCTGCTGCCTGTCATAGATGACTTGGAGAGAGCCTTCGCTTCAGTTCCTGCTGAGCTCGATGAATCAAATTGGACTGAAGGTATCAAGCTCATTTATAATAAATTTAAGACAACCCTGGAGGCACAGGGGCTGACCGAGATTAAAGCTAAGGGAGAGCCCTTTGATCCTCGCTTGCACGAAGCTGTGATGCAGCAGGAAGGGGAGGAAGGAATGGTTATTGAGGAAACACAAAAAGGCTATGAATTTAGAGGAAGGATAATTCGTCCTAGCCTGGTGATAGTTGGTAAGGGAGAAGAAAAAGGGAAAGCAAGGCAAACAACTCAGAAGGAGGACTAGAAATGGGAAGAGCGATAGGAATTGATTTAGGTACTACATTAAGCGCAGCAGCGGTGATGGAGGGAGGTGACCCTAAGATCATACCCAGTGCCGAAGGCGGCAATCTCGTTCCTTCAATGGTATCCATAGGTAAAAGTGGGGAAAGATTGGTAGGAGAGTTAGCCAAGCGCCAGGCAATAGTCAATCCCGAGAATACGATATTCAGCATAAAGCGCCTTATTGGGCGTAAGTTTAAGGACTCCATTGTTCAAGGCGATATAAAGCGCCTGCCATATAAGATTACCGAAGCCTCCAATGGCGATTGCCTAGTGGTGATGGGGGGCAAGGAGTATGGTCCCCAGGAAATATCAGCCATGATATTGCAAAAGTTGAAGGTTGATGCTGAGGCTTATCTTGGGGAGAAGGTCGACGAAGCTGTAATCACTGTGCCAGCCTATTTTAACGATAGCCAGCGAAATGCCACTAAAGATGCCGGCGCCATAGCGGGGCTTAACGTCCTGCGCATTATTAACGAACCTACAGCATCATCACTGGCTTATGGTTTGGATAAGAAAAAAGAGGAAACTATTGCTGTCTATGACCTTGGTGGTGGAACCTTCGATATTTCTATCCTTGATATAGGGGAGGGTACCTTCCAGGTTAAGTCAACCAATGGTGATACCCACCTCGGTGGCGATGACATCGACCAGAGGATTATGGACTGGGTATGTACTGAATTTAAGAAGGAGCAAGGCATCGATTTGAAGCAGGACAAGATGGCACTACAGCGGTTGAAAGACACTGCTGAAAAGGCCAAGAAAGAACTATCTACAGTGGCTCAAACAGAGATCAGCCTCCCCTTTGTTACTGCCGATGCCAGCGGTCCCAAGCATCTCAGCATGACATTAACTCGAGCCAAGCTGGAGCAACTATCCGCTGATCTGATAGAAAAGAGCATCGAGCCTTGTCGCCAGGCCCTAATCGATGCCAAGCTCACGGCAAGCCAAATCGATAATGTAATTCTTGTCGGTGGTCAGACAAGGATGCCCAAAGTTCAGGATACCCTGAAGCAATTCTTTGGCCGGGAGCCTGTCAAGGGAGTCAATCCCGATGAGGCAGTAGCCTTAGGTGCTGCCATTCAGGCTGGGGTGCTTAAGGGTGAAGTCGGAGAAATCCTTCTTCTCGATGTCACCCCACTCACTCTGGGGATAGAAACGCTGGGAGGGGTAGCGACACCGCTTATTTCTCGCAACACCACAATACCCACCTCAAAGAGCCAGATTTTCAGCACTGCTGCCGATAACCAGGCAGCAGTGGACATACATGTAATTCAGGGTGAACGTCCCATGGCTGCCGACAACCGAACATTGGGACGCTTTATGCTTGATGGCATCCTGCCGGCGCTACGGGGTATGCCCCAGATTGAAGTAACTTTCGATATAAATGCCGATGGCATCCTTAATGTTAGCGCTCTTGATAAAGGCACGGGTAAAGAACAAAAAATTACTATTACCGCCTCTAGCGGATTGAGCAAAGAGGAAGTGGAGAAGATGAGCCGAGAGGCTGAGCAACATGCTGCTGAGGATGCTAAACGTAAAGATGAAGTAGAGGTGCGCAATTCTGCTGACAGCTTGGCTTACACCGCAGAAAAAACTCTCCGTGACCACGGAGATAAGATACCCGCCGATTTAAAAAAGGAAATAGATGCTAAGATAGCCAGTGTAAAGTCAGCTCTTCAAGGGCAGGACGTAAACGCCATTCGTAATGCTATGCAGGAGCTATCGCAGGCTACGCAGAAGGTTGGAGCATCGCTTTACCAGCAACCAGAGCAGCCACCACCTGGTGGAGAGGAACCCGGTGGAGAGGAACCCGGTGGAGAGGAACCCGGTGGAGAGGAACCCGGTGGAGGAGAAGAAGGCACGGTGGAAGGGGAGTTCCGCGAGGTCTAATCAATAAATATAAACACCTAATTCCCAGAAATTAGGAACATGAAATCGCATTTCTCCCAAGGAGCATGATGGTAACGTTTGAGCTGGAACAATTCGTCATAACTGCCGACAGAATCTGGCAAAAGGCGCGAGAAGAAAATAGGTTGACTTATAACCCCTCTGACGAGGAACTGAGAGGGCTTGTGGGAAAACAGCCGGGGGTTAGGAAAACGATATATGGAAACTTTGTCGCCCGAAGTGAGCCTACTTCCAGGTCAGCAATGTTCACCAAAAACAGTGTTGACCACCCCTTTGGCGAGGATGAACTAAAACTATTAGCTCAGTGTGAAAAGGCTTTGGGCAAGGAAAGATTGATTTCCATAGACAGAATTGTAGGCAATGAGAATAGTAACACCACAGTGAGGTTAATTGTTCCTGAGCAGTTTGCCCATGTCGCCTACGGAGGCAAGAACCTTTTTATATCCCCAAAGGGAGAAGTCAAAAAACCAACCTATTACATCTTATTCTTCGCTGATGAGGCTTTTGAAACTAACCATTTAAAGCCGCTCCCCGATAAAGATATCACCATCAGATTGGCTATGTTGGATGACGGAAGGTTTGTCAAGATAATTAGGAATGGTAACTACATAGGTGAACATAAGAAGGGAGTTTTCGCCGCCGAGGATTGGGTAGCTAAGACGAGAAAGAGAGGCATCTTCCTACATGCTGGCTGTAGAGAGGATTACCTTCAATCAGTACACGGTGACTATCGGATGGCGAGGACGTTACTTGTGGCATTAAGTGCCAACGGGAAAACAACTACAACCTGTAGAATTCTGGCCAGAAAAGGTAAGGAAAAATCCTGGCTTATTCAGGACGACGGGGGGACTCTTACGCCCGATGGTTCTTTTCATGGCTTTGAAGCCGGGGGAATATTTGTAAAAACAGAGGGTGTGAACCCCGGGGAGCAAACCGAAATATTTTACGGACTGTTGAAACCGGAAACTGTCTGCGAAAATGTTTACGTAACCGAAGACGGAGATTTTGACTTTTACAATTTCGAAAGAACATCCAATGGCAGAGCAGTGGTATTAAGAAGAGATTTTATGCATGCCAGTTCCTATATTGATGTGGGTAGGATTGACAATCTGATTATTATCACTAGGGGGCCGCTGATCCCGGCAATATCAAAGCTAACCCGGGAACAAGCAGCAGCCTTGATGGTGCTGGGTCAGGCAATGGAATCCTCGGCTGGTGACCCAACCCAGGCAGGGAAAATTAGAAGCGAATTTTTCTACGACCCCTTTGTCGCCGGAGACCCAGCTGAGCACGCTAATATATTTTATGAGATAATAAAAGGTATTCCTCATCTAAATTACTATTTGATAAATACTGGAGGAATAGGGGAAGGGGAACATTACAAAGATATAAGATTGGAATTTACCATGGCAATACTCGATTCTTTGCTGAGAGGAGGTTTAGAGGATTGGCTAGATTCCCCAACAGGCTTTAAGGTGCCTAGGGCGGTAAGATATGTAGATGATATTTACTTGCATCCTGAGAAACTTTACTCCACAATTGAATTTGAAGAAAAACAGAGGAAACTTAACAAAATTAGATACAAATCAGTGAAAGAACTCGGAGACTCCTTACATCCTGATATAAGAAAGGTTTTTAGCAAGCCCAACGTCGCATAGTAGAACTGCAAGTCTCACGCGGTCCGTGTGGAATTTTGGTCTAGAATAGCTGTAAATCATAGGGAGGACAAGAAGTGGTAGAGTTCGCTGAACTTTATGAAAGATTAAAGAAGGAGAAAGCAGAGCTGTTAGAGAAGCTGGAACAGTTGAGAACTCTCGGTCAACCATCGGCAGAGAGGAAGGAAGGCAGCCCATTTGGCAAAAGGGAAGAGGAAGCCGATGAAGCCTCCGAACTAGAGAAAAGACTGGCCTTGGTAAAAAGGCTGGAAGAGTCTCTTAATGAGGTTGAGCATGCCCTACAAAAATATGAAGCCGGCACTTATGGATTGTGTGATTCCTGTGGGCAACCTATAGAGCGAGCCCGCCTTGAAGCCATACCTCAAGCAAGCTTATGTCTGAGCTGTAAGGCTCAGCAGGCAAAGGATGCAAAAGGGGCAAGATAAAGGGCGCTCGACTGTGTTGTGACCCGACAAAATCAGCGACTGTGTTGTGGACAAAGATAATTCGAAACTGTCTTTGCGTGACAGCGTTAAGAAAGTAACATTATGTCTCATTGTTATTGCTTTGGTAAGCGCTTCAGATCAATTGAGCAAGCTATGGGTCAGAGCTCACTTAGCACTTGGGGAATCGCTCCCCATAACTGACCGCTTAAGTTTGATCAATATTGAAAATACGGGCTCTGCTTTTGGTTTACTTGCCAATCAAACCTTTCTTATCATCACTATTAGCATAGCTGGTTTGCTCTTTATCTTGCTGTTTCTTCGTTACTTATCCCCGGCTACTACCTTGAGCATAGTATCCATCGGTTTGATTATGGGTGGTGCTGTAGGCAATCTAATAGACCGCATCCGTTTTGGTTGTGTCACTGACTTCATTTACTTCCGTTTGTGGGGCGACTTCCATTGGCCTGCCTTCAACATCGCTGACGCAGCTATAACGGTGGGTGTCTTTGTTCTCATTTATTCCTTTTATAGGTCGGGGATATTTAGAAAAGCACATGAACACAACCACAGACCCCAAAATTAAGACATTGCAATTCAACTCACCTGTTCCTGACATCCGCCTTGATAAGTATTTAACCCAAATTCTTGCACAATTCTCGCGCGCTTATTTACAGAAATTAATTGGGCAAGGTTATATTCTGGTCAACGGGCAAAGGACAAAGGCGAACCAGAGATTAAACAAGGTCGATAGGATAACGGTCGAGCTTCCTCCCCTACCAGTCCGTCCTTTAGCTGAACCAATCCCTTTAGCCATAATTTATGAAGATGAGGACGTATTGGTCATAGATAAACCTGCCGGATTGACGGTTCACCCTGCCCCGGGTCATCCCAGTCACACTTTGGTCAATGCTGTCCTAGCTCATTGCCCTGGCTTGGCCATGAGCAACGAGCTGATGCGCCCAGGCATAGTTCACAGACTAGATAAAAATACATCGGGGCTCATAGTCATTGCCAAAAACGACTTTGCCCGGGAATATTTAGCCGCACAGTTTAAAAGCCGCACTGTAACCAAAGGGTATCTTGTCCTTGTTAAAGGAAGGCTATCCCCGGAACAGGGAGTCATCGAAGCACCTATCGGGCGAGACCCTTATAGTAGACAAAGAATGGCGATAGTCGAAACAGGAAAAGAAGCTACTACCCAGTATCGAGTCCGAAAATACCTGGATGCCTACACCTTAGTCGAAGTCACCCCCATAACAGGGCGTACACATCAAATCAGAATACACCTGTCAGCTATCGGCTGTCCGGTTATCGGTGACCCCACTTATGGAATAAAATCGGCTCATCTCAACAGGCAATTTATTCATGCCTACCGCCTTGGCTTTCGTCTACCATCAACTAAGCAATACCAGGAATTCACGTCGCCCTTACCTATGGACTTGGAGCAAGTTTTGGAGTATTTAGCACAAAACGCCTAAAAGGTTTGTGGAAACATGATAGAAAATCCTGTCATTGCCACAGCTTCTTCATGCCGCTTCCCTGCCATGCAGGTACAGGTCATAATTGCCCTCTTGCAGCGCAGGTCCGAATCACTGGTCATATAAACGAAGACAGAGGCTTGATTTTTGGCTTGTCTCACAGCATACTGAAGTGGGCCGAAATGAGGTTAGCAGGAAGAAGAGACTTGAAATTTAGTTAGGAGCGGAGAGCACTATGAACAGACCCTTTGATCGAAGCCAAGTATCTAGCCCAGTTCACTATGAGATAATTGTTACGGTAGAAGAGGCGAGGGTGGGAACTAAAAAGATATTATCGAGGAAGGATACAAGGCTAGAGGTGAGCATTCCAGCAGGGGCGAGGACAGGCAGTACAATAAAGCTAGCCAATGTCCTCCAGATAACCGACGGCCGTCCTGGAGATATCCTAATTGAAATTAAAGTCAAAGAAGAAGAACTGGCGGGAATTATTGAAATTAACGATGGAAACTTTGAAGATGAGGTTCTGAAATGTAGCTCGCCTGTCATGGTGGATTTTTGGGGATTCGGATGCGCCCCATGCGACCTTATTGCCCGCATCACAGAGAAACTGGCCCGAGAGTATGCAGGTCGGCTCAAATTCTGCAAACTAAACGTAGATCTGAACCCCCGAACGGCTTCAAAGTACCAAATCATGAGCATCCCACAGATATTGTACTTCAAAGGTGGCAAAGTAATTGAACAAAGCGTTGGCGCCGTTCCTGAGTCTGTGCTCCGTTCAAAATCGGAGTCAGTGTTAGGGCAGCAATAAGCTCACAAATTAAGAGGCCTTTCCATGGGAAAACGCCGGGATTAAAGGGATGATACGAGGGCGCTTGTGCTGTTGCTTGGCGACTGCTGCGTGCTTTGTCACTTAATTCATCATCCTCACCCTAGTCTCTTCCTGTCAAGGGAGAGGAAATTCAGACTCTTAGTGGTGAGGGAACAAACCGTACATCACTACTGCCGTGAACGCGCGTAGTTTCTTGCGATAGGCAATCTTATTTGCTATGATTGCGGCAGGGCCAGTCAACTTCAGTGCTTGGCTCCAAGCTGAGACGGAGGTTCCCAGAAGGATCTCAAGAATGTGGTGTTTCCGTCCCTTTAACAATTTGCCAAACTGAGGAAGGCTAGATTGTAAGCTAGTACGTTGTGATATTATAGATATTTCAACTTCGAAGGAGAATTGGAATGGACAAAATAGAGTTAACGGTTACTAATCGGGAGATTCTCGGTAAAAAAGTGAAGCATTTGCGCCGCCAGGGAATTACCCCCGTGCATCTTTTCGGTCACGGTATCAAGTCTCTGGCACTACAGTGCGGTACTGGTGAACTTGAGCGAGTGTTAGGTCAAGCTGGTCAGACAAGGCTTATTAGCCTAAAGCTCGATAAGGAAAAGAAGCCAAGGAGCGTTGTGGTTCGCGAATTTGATAGAGATTGGCGGAAGGGACAATTAGTCCATGTAGACTTTTATCAGGTAAAAATGGAGGAAAAGATAAAGCTAGAGGTTCCTGTTGTCTTAGTCGGAGAAGCGCCAGCCCTGAAGTCTAAAACCTATATGCTGGAGCATGAGCTTGGGACTTTGACTGTAGAGTGCTTGCCGGCAAAAATCCCCGCTAGCCTGGAAGTGGACATCAGTTCCCTCACTGAGCCAGAGCAAACGATACGCGTCAAAGATGTCGCCCTAGATAAAGATATTACCGTTCTTAACGACCCAGAGTTGGTTGTGGCGAAGATTAGTTCGCGACCTGTGGAAAAGATAGAAGAAGAGGTGGTAGAAGTGGTAGAGGAAGCGGTTGAAGCTCCCGAAGAGGCTGCGCCAGGTGAAGAAGCAGAAGAGGCATAATCTTTTCAATTACCCGGCTGTCGCTTCTGTATCTATACCTATATGCGGCACTTGCTTGCTTAGCGAGTCCCTGATACAATATCCAAGACCGACTATTAGCTCTCTTCGAGCTGTCTTGCCTAAAGAATAACCATGGCAAGCAGCCGGTAGGCTAAAAAGCCTCGAGGGCATAGATAGAAATGTCTATGCCTCCCGTGCTTGGAAAGGAGAGAAGATGGATTTCAGTCATTCTATTAAGCTGCCTTTCTTAAGAAGGCACTGTTTTTCGTCAGCTTTATCCGTTCTCTCATTACATTGCCATTCTGCCTGCTGTGCCCACTCGTTTGTGACGGAGGCTCAAAGCATCTTAGGGAAGCTTGTAGGCTTTAGTATATAAAAAGAGGTTAAAAGCAAATTATTTGTATTGATTTTGCAGCTTTGCTGCCGGAAGGAGGAAGAATATGATTAAAATGCGTGGTTGGAAAAAGCCAGGTAGTATGGAAATAGTTTTTATCCTGCTTGGCGCACTTATGCTGCTCTTCATTTTTGCTCCTCCGCTTAAGACAGTATTTTCTTCCTCTCCCGGGACTTTATGGAACACTCTACTCGAAGAGGATGTATACTCCTCTGTTCTGCTCACCATCTTTGCGGCATTGACAGCTACCCTGATAGGGCTTCTTCTTGGCGTTCCTTTAGCTTATCTTCTGGCACGGCATCAATTTCGGGGGAAGAGGTTTGTAGAAGCAATTATCGATGTGCCCATAGTGATCCCTCATTCCGCTGCTGGTGTTGCCCTCTTGTTTGTCTTCGGCAGCAATTTTCTCTTCGGCAAGATCTTGAACGGCATAGGCATTGGCTTCTTTAGATCTTTTACCGGAGTGGTCATCGCTATGATGTTTGTCAGCGTTCCCTTTCTTATTGACGCGGCTAAAGAGGGCTTCAAAGCCATAGATGTCAGATTAGAGAAGGTAGCCAGAACATTAGGTGCCTCTGCCTGGAAGTCGTTCTTTCGGATTTCATTACCTCTGGCCTGGAGAAGCATCTTCTCTGGTTCAGTGCTCATGTGGGCTCGGGGCCTATCTGAGTTTGGCGCCATAATCATCATAGCGTATAGTGCCTCCTTTCTGGGATGGAACACTAAGGTCCTCCCTGTCCTGGTTGCTAATCGCTTCGATTTTGGCTTAGATTCCGCCGGGCCAGTAGCAGCTATAGCAATCCTTATCTCTCTTATCGCCTTCATCGTGCTCAGGTCGATAGCCTATAGAGGTGAGAAGACATGATTGCCATAAAGAACCTGAAGGTTAATTTAGGTGATTTTCTCCTTCAGAACATCAACCTCGATATTGAGCCAGGGGAATACTTTATCGTCCTTGGACCTACTGGGGCAGGGAAGACCGTGCTACTTGAGGCTATTGCCGGGCTCTATCCAGTCCTTGAAGGGGAGGTCTGGATTGGCGACAGGGAAATTACTGACCTAAGTCCGGAGAAAAGGGAAATTGGGATTGTTTATCAAGATCAGGCGCTGTTTCCCCATCTTTCCGTGGAGAAGAACATCGCCTTCGGATTGAAGATGAGAAAGTGCCCTAAGAATGAGGCAAAGGCAAAGATAGACGCTATTGTTGAGGTAATGGGAATTTCGCATCTGCTTAAGAGGAGTCCTGCTACTTTGAGTGGCGGGGAGAGGCAGAAGGTGGCTCTAACACGGGCACTGGTCACTGAACCCAAGGTACTCTTGCTGGACGAACCCTTAAGTGCGCTTGATCCCGAGACCAGGGAAAGGATGCAAAGGGAGTTAAGGGAAATACATAGCAGGGTTGAGTTAAGCGTCATTCATGTCACCCATGACTTTGAAGAAGCCATAGCTCTGGGGCATAGAGTTGCTGTGCTGAACGATGGCTATATAGCCCAGATAGGGACACCTGAGGAATTTCTACGCCGACCGAGTTCGGAATTTGTGGCCCGATTCGCGCTCACAAGAAATATCCTCTCGGGCAGGGTTATGGGAATAGAGGATGGCTGCACTCTCATTGATATCGGTGGCGCAAAACTCAGGGCGACAACGGAGGCAAAGGGTGAGGTGCGCCTTTCCCTCCGCCCCGAAGATATCCTAATTTCCAAAGAGCCGCTCCAGTCTACCGCGAGAAATTGCCTCATGGGTGTGGTCAGTGACATCGCCGACAGAGGCTCAGTCATCTACATCACCGTGACTCTGCCGCCAGATTTCGTCTGCATTATTACCCGCCAGGCATTTGATGAACTTAAATTGAAAAAGGGAGTAGAAGTATGGATCACATTTAAGGCTTCGGCAATTCACGTCTTTTAAAAAATTTCTAGAGATAAAGGGAGGGTTCTAATGAAAGGTAATTGGCCCAAGATAGCTTTGGCTGCTTTGGTTGTGGCATTGATCGTAACGGTGCTCGTAATGGTGCTTGGCCGTAGCGCGCCAGTAGAAACGCTGACAATTCTTCACGCGGGAAGCCTGGCTGTGCCGTTTGCGGACTTGGGAGCCGAGTTTGAAGAACTAAATCCCGATGTTGATATCGTGTTTACATCGGGAGGAAGTGCTACGATAATAAGCAACGCGATAGCACAAGAAGACGCCGGTGAAAGCCCACCCGATATAGTCGCCTCCGCCGATTACAAGCTTATTCCTGACAGGATGTATGATGGTGGCTACGCTGATTGGAATATCCTCTTCGCCAGAAACACGATGGTGCTTTGCTACCGCGACAATGCACCCTGTTCTGATGAAATAGTGAGTGAAAACCGCACCTGGTATGATGTGCTCAGGAATGAAGATGTGAGCTATGGACACAGCGACCCCGATGCTGATCCCTGTGGCTATAGAACACTCCTGGTTGTCCAGTTAGCCCAGAAGTATTACTATGATGAAGCTGAAAGCTTTAATCTTACTCAAGACGACAATTCTGAGAATCTATATGATGTGCTTATTCCTGGAAGCGAGCATGAAAGAGGCAGAACCAGTGGCACCAGCGAAGCCAGACCTGGCGGCAGCGAAGAAGTTGTGAGCAAAAAGTCGGTTGACCTTATTGTTGCCCTTGAGTCGGGTGACCTGGATTACGCTTTTGAGTATCGCTCCGTAGCTGTGCAACACGAGTTGAATTACATTGACCTTGATGACTATATTAACCTGTCTAAAACAAGTGCGGAGCTCCCTGGCGTTGAAGAGTTTTACGCCACAGCATCCATAGAGATTCTTACAGATCCTGGACCTCTGGCTAAGTATGCAGCTAAACATGGCGCAGCTATAGTATATGGCATTACTATACCGGTGCATGCTGATAATGAGGAGCTTGCCGCGGAGTTTATTGAGCTCCTTCTTTCTGAAACAGGCAAAGAGATAATAGAGACTGCAAATGGTCAACCAATGCTTGATCCGCCGATATGCGACCACCCTGAAAATCTGCCTGCATCATTACAGGACTTGTTCGATTAAAGGAGCATTATAGGAGGAGGTTTAAGACGGGAACCCTAGACAATTTAATCTCCAGCTTAAGTGGAGACAGCATAGTTCGTGAGGTACATACGTGTGTCTTCTGGACCGCAGTGCTAAGCAAGCACTGCGGTCTGGCTTCCACTTTCCATGAGCCACATCCATATCACAGGCCAGTGAGAAATGCGGGGGGCTTAACCGGACTATCGGCATTAGAGCTGGCACAATATGCCAGGTCGGACAATGTTCTAGAAGCATCTATTGGAATGGCAGCTATTAATTCGCTAATAGATATTGATGAAGCCAGGTGCGTCAGGGAAAATGCTCTTGATATTCTGGCACTAAAAGGCAGGGGCAAAAATATAGCTATAGTAGGTCGCTTCCCGTGGATTCCAAAGTTGCGAGCGGTAGCAAGGACACTTTGGGTCATAGAGCAAAACCCTCGAGAGGGAGAATTGCCAGCAGAGGCGGCGGAAGGAGTATTGCCTCAAGCTGACGTGGTTGGCCTTACAGGGACTTCATTCGTAAATCACACCGTTGACAGGTTGCTGAACTTAAGTAAGAATAGCTTTGTTGTCATAGTGGGGCCCACCACCCCTTTATTGCCAGTTTTGTTTGATTATGGAGTGGATATCCTCGCTGGAGTGAAGATAGTTGAACCTGATAAGACAATTCGTTCCATCAGCCACGGTGCCATTTTCAGCCAGGTGGAAGGGGTGAGGCTTATAACCATGGCTAAGGAGAGAAAGAATGACAGGACCCATTGATTCTTTCGGACGGAGCATAAATTACCTCAGGATTTCAGTTACCGACCGTTGCAACCTGCGCTGCCTCTATTGCATGCCACCCGAGGGTGTTCCCCGAATACCACATAGCGAGATTCTTTCTTACGAGGAGATTCGGACTGTCGTCCGGGCAGCGGCAGAGCTGGGCATCAACAAGATAAGGCTCACCGGTGGCGAGCCCCTGGTCAGAGCTGAGTTGCCCAAGCTCATTCACATGCTCTCTCAAATAGAGGGAATTCAAGAGCTGTCTTTGACGACAAATGGGACGATTCTCAAGAAAAATGCTCTAGAATTTAAGCAAGCAGGCTTATCTAGAGTTAACGTAAGTCTGGACACACTTAAAGCCGATAAATTTCGATACATAACTCGTCTTGGAGCATTGGAAGATGTTCTTGAGGGCATCAAGGCAGCAAAGGAGGCCGGCTTCGAACCGGTCAAGATAAACACTGTGGTCATGCGGGGTATAAACGATGATGAGATACGGGATTTTGCCAGGATGACCTATAAAGAAGGATGTCATGTCCGATTCATCGAGCTTATGCCCTTCAAGGGTGTAGCGGAGTTTGTACCTTCCATTGAATTGCGACAACATATTAGTTTGCTTGGCAAGCTTGAGCCTTGTGTGTCCATAACTGGCAACGGACCTGCTACATACTACCGCTTAGCTGGAGCCAAAGGCACTATAGGCTTCATCAGTCCCCTCACCGAACCTTCCTTTTGCTCCCGGTGTAACCGCATGCGACTTACTCCAGATGGCAAGCTCCGCCCCTGCCTCCTGGGAGAAGATGAGATTGACTTAAAATTGCCGCTACGCAATAATGCCACGATGGACAAGTTAAAACGCCTGATTCTAAAGGCAGTTGCTTCCAAGCCGGAGCATCATCATTTGATGGGAGACAATGTCAGGCTGGTAAACCGAAAAATGTCGCAGATTGGAGGTTGAGAATGGAGTTAGGGCAAATTCATATGATAGACGTTACCCAGAAAAAAGAAACGGAACGCCAGGCGGTAGCCAAAGGCAAGGTGCAGATGAAGCCCGCTACCTTAGAGCTTATCCGTAAAGGGGAACTGGAAAAAGGAGACGTCTTAGCCGCAGCAAAAACGGCTGGAATCATGGCCGCAAAAGAAACTCACCGCCTTATACCTCTCTGTCACCCTCTCCAGCTAACCCACATTGCAGTTGAATTTTATCTCCCCAACAATGGCAATTCTGTTGAGATTACTGCCAGCGCTAAGGGGATAGGGAAAACAGGATTTGAAATGGAGGCGCTAGTAGCGGTATCTGTAAGTGCTCTGACTATCTATGACATGTGCAAAGCAGTGGACAAAAGTATGACCATTGAGGAAATTCGCCTGATAAGAAAGAGCGGAGGCAAGAGCGGGCTCTATATCGCCGGCGGATGAGATAGAAAGGCAACCTTAGGCAATTCCAGCTATCTCGAGCAAGCTCTGAGTATCTTCGTGGAGTTTCGCCACATCCAGGAATCTTTTTTCATGCGCAAGCTTGTTCTCTCATCCAATTTGACAATTTTAATCTGAGATTGCTTTGGCACTTGGCCCCGAGCGATGAGGCCCTGACTCAATATCATTAGCCTTCAGGGGGATGTTTTGCATTTAATTCTTGCAGCACCATCTTAACCGCCTCAGGAATCGCTCTCTCCACCTCAGGTGTGCATCTCTCACGAAAGTTGCTAACGTCCTTGGCCTCCACAGCAAATATAGTGATTTCTTGGGGCATCACTAGGTTAAGCATCTTCCCCAATTCTAGAGCAGTAACCAAGTTTATTTGATGAGGTGAGGAAAGATGTTTGGCGAAGGAAAAATCTTCAGGCTTCATACGATATATCTGGCCTGCTCTCCCTTTTTTGGTTTGTATAGCATCAATGATAATAACTTTATCATAGCCTACGATAGAATCTAAAAGGCGAAGGCCAGCTGCACTTGTTTCAGCTACAGTTACTTGCGGGCTGTTGAATTGGTTCGCCACCTCGTGCGCCACCTTAATCCCCACACCATCATCGGAAAGAATAGGATTCCCTGTCCCTAGAACAAGGGTTTTCATTATGATTTGCGAAAAATTGTTATTAGATGCCCTGGCTCAGTTTTTTAAGCTCGTTGCCCTGGGCGTCATAGATGGTCACTTCCATAGGCGCTTGCCCAGGGAGAGAGTGAGTGGCACAGGCAAGGCAGAGATCGTAGGGACGCCATGCCATCTCGATGCGGTTGAGCAAACCTTCAGTTATCTCTTTACCAGGTTTTATCAGGTCTACGGCTGCCTTTTTGATAGACATGGAGATAGCCGCGTGGTTATTGGTAGTGCCGACAATCAGGTTGCACTTCTTTATAATCCCTCTTTCGTCAGTTATGTAATGATGGGTAAGTGTACCTCGCGGGGCTTCAACAATACCTATCCCTTCGTCAGGCGTTGCCGTAGGAATGGTACGAATATCCGGGCTGGTTATCTCCGGATCTCGAACAAGCTCCACCATTCTTTCAGCGGCGTAAAGAAGTTCAATCAGGCGTGCCCAGTGGGTTGCCAGAGTATAGTGGGCTGGCTTGCCACCAAGAGTGGAATACATCTTTTCATATTCTTCCTGAGCTAGAGGAGTTGCCATACCATCGGCAGCATTTAGCCGTGATTGAGGTGTGCATCGATAAACTCCACTATCTTTGCCGTCAACAAAACCTTTCCAGCCGACTTTCTTAAGATAGGGAAACTTAAGATATGTCCAGGGCTCGACATGTTCCGCCAAATGCTCCAGATAGTCCCGAGGGGCATACTTACAGAACTCTTTGCCCTCAGGGTCAACCACACGAACTTTGCCATCGTAGAAATTGACCTTATTATTTTCATCAACCAACCCCATATAATAAGTCCGGTGGGTAAAAGTATCGCTCAGGACCATGTCCAAATACTCTTTGTTCTTGAGAACCACGTCATCAAAGACTTTGAGCGATAATTTGCCGAACTCCACCGACGATTTGGCTATTTCTTCTATCTTTGCCCTTTCCTCTTCATTTATGGCCTTGCTCACACCGCCGGGCAATCCGAAGCAGGGATGTATTGGACGCCCACCAATTGTCTGGATAACCCAGTGATTGTCGTGACGGGTTTTGATTACGGCACCCCCTAGCTCCAGCCCGACTTTAGCGATTACTCCGAGGATATTGCGCTCAGCAGGTGGAGCATCTGGCCCCATAACGAAATCAGGGGCAGCGAGAATATAAAAGTGCGTGGTATGGTCAGTTACAAAGAAAGCGCTGTAAAGGAGCTCACGCAGCTTTCTGGCAGTGCTGGTTGGTTCAACATGAAACAGTGCATCCAGGGCTTTGGTTGATGCCATATGGTGGGCTTCAGGGCAGACTCCACAGATACGCTGAGTTATCTGGGGCATATCCTCAGCCGGGCGTCCCTCGGAAAATTTCTCAAATCCCCGGAGTTCGGGAACCTGGAAATAAGTATTGGCTACCCCGCCATCGTCATTGAGGAAGATGGCAATTTTACCGTGCCCTTCCAGTCGGGTAATGGGGTCTATCATTATTTTTTTCATTTTATCCTCGCCCTCCTGAGTAGTGAATCTGGCAGACTGTAGCGATAAAAAGTGCCTGCCGGGTCAGGAATATCATCAATTATCTTTTGGATTTCCTCGGGGTCGTTGGAGTCAATGATAGACGAGAGAGCACTCAAAAAATGAGCCCCCTGGTCAATTACTCCTTCCACTGGTCCATAACAGCCGGTGCAGGGCATGTTAGCCTGAGGGCAGAGAGCGCCACAGCCGCCCCGAGTAGCTATGCCGTAGCACAACAATCCCTGCTCCAGTAGACATATTTCCGGGTCAGGGACTATTTCGTAAGGTCTATAGAATTTCTTGATTTTCTTTTCCCCTTTCTTACGAGGACACTCATCACAAACAGCCTTTACCGCGTGACTTATGACAGTCCCTTTCGGTGGTAACTTGCCTGTAATCAAAGCTTCAAGGGCAAGCCAGGTAGTCTTTTCTTCTGGGGGACAACCGGGAACGAAATAATCGACATCCACGGTTTGGGCTAGAGTCTTAACCGTATCATAGAACTCAGGGAGCTCAAGCTCACCCTCGGGCACCTTAACTTTCGTCTGAGGAAGGATTTTCTCAGGATTATCAGTAGACGGCGTTTCAATGTAGACGCGTTCGAACGTTAGCTGCCGGTTGTAAAAATTGGATAGCCCGGGGATACAGCCCTCATAGGAACAAGAGCCATAAGCGATCATTATTTTAGATTTGGCTCGTAAGAGCTTGGCAACATGCTCATTCTCCGAAGTCCGAATAGCACCATTAAATAGACAGGCATCAATACTTTTATCTGGCATCTTCTCTACGTCAGCATACTTGAAATCCAGGCCTATCGGCCAGAACACGATGTCGGCAGCCTCAGCCAGCTTCAAAATTTTGTCGCCTATTGCCAGAGTGGCGATGTCACAACCACCACAACTAGCCGCCCAGTAAAGAGCTATCTTAAGTTTAGCCATGCTTTGCCTCCTTAGAACTCTGCTTTAAATTGCCCAATATACTTGGCCCCAGGTTTTTTATGGATTGAGTAAAACTATTAGTTACCTCAGCAAATTTTGCTCCTTCAGACGCAGAAACCCACTCCAGCCGAACTCTTTCTTCCTCTATCCCAAGCTGCTTCAACATCTTCTTTAGCAGCGGGATGCGGCGCATTGTCTTGTAATTTCCCTCAATGTAGTGACAATCGCCGGGATGGCAACCAAGAATTAACACGCCATCAGCACCAATGCTAAGTGCCTTAAGCACAAAGAGGGGATTTACCCTGCCGCTACACATCACTCTGATCACTCTTATATTGGGAGAATACTGTATTCTGGAAGTGCCAGCAAGGTCAGCACCAGCATAAGAACACCAGTTACAGCAAAAAGCTACTATTTTTGGTTCAAAGTTGTCCATCTAGCCCCCTATTAAACAAAAAGGGTAGTTCCAATTCACACTTACTTGCCAGCTCAATAACACGGATAACTACTACCATATCTGTCCCAAAAAGGCAATCCTGTATCTTGCTCATAACTACCCTCTCAAATATTCATCTATATCCCTTGCTGCGCGGCGAGCAGCGCCCATAGCGCTTATCACCGTAGCGGCGCCGGTAACTATATCCCCACCAGCCCAGACTCTGTTTTTCATCGTATTGCCGGTAGTCTCATCAGCCACTACCGTACCCCACTTGGTTGTCTTCAAATCAGGAGTAGTTTGAGCAATAAGGGGATTGGGACGGGTGCCCAAGGCAGCCACCACCATATCCACATCCAGGATAAACTCACTTCCCTCTTTGGCAATGGGGCGCCGCCGACCGCTCTCATCAGGCTCACCCAGCCCCATCTCGTAACACTCTATACCAACTACCCAGTTCGACTCATTGCCGATATATCTCTTTGGGTTGGTCAGCAGCTTGAACTGGATTCCCTCCTCCTGGGCATTCTCAACTTCCTCACGGCGGGCAGGCATCTCTACCTCTGAGCGACGGTAGATAATGTAAACCTCATCAGCACCAAGTCGGAGGGCACACCGGGCTGAGTCCATAGCTACATTACCACCACCAATCACTGCCACCCTTCTGGCCACCAACACCGGAGTATCATATTCAGGAAACCGGTACGCCTTCATCAGATTAACACGGGTCAGGAACTCATTCGCTGAATAGATGCCATTTAAGTTCTCGCCGGGAATGTCCATGAACATGGGTGCTCCAGCACCAGTACCCAGGAAAAGAGCATGATAGCCGCTCTCCAGCAATTCAGCCAGTGTCACCACCTTTCCCACCACCGAATCCAGCTCAATCTTCACCCCCAGAGAAGCGACGTAGGCAACCTCAGCCTGCACAATTTCTTTGGGTAGCCTGAACTCGGGGATGCCATACATCAGCACCCCGCCAGCCACATGCAATGCCTCAAAAATAGTAACGCTATGGCCGAGCTTGGCTAAATCGGCAGCGGCAACCAGTCCGGCTGGGCCTGAGCCGACCACCGCCACCCGTTTACCAGTTGGTTTGGGCGGCTCAGCTCTGGGGTTCAGCGCTCCCCTATTAGTCCGCTCCCAGTCAGCCACGTAACGCTCCAAGCGTCCGATGGCAATAGGCGCCTCTTTCTTAGCTAGCGAGCATGCTTGTTCACACTGTGTCTCTTGCGGGCAGACCCGCCCGCAGATGCCGGGCAGGCTGTTCTTATCCTTCAGTATCCTTACCGCCTCGGGCATATTATCATCAAGGACAGCCTTGATAAAACCGGGGATATCTATCTCCACCGGGCAGCCATCAGTACAGGAATGTTTGGGGCACTGGAGACAACGGCTCGCCTCAGCTTTAGCCTGCTCGTCGCTGTAGCCCAAGGCAACTTGGTTGAAGTTCTTACCCCGCACCTTGGGGTCCTGCTTTGTCATTGGCTCCCTGTTAAGATTCACCTTAGCCATATATGGTGATTAGACCTCCCTTCAAGAACGCTTGGCCATCTCAGCCTGCCAACGCTCAAAAGAGCGTTTTTCCTCATCAAGATAAATACGCTGCCGAGCCGCGAGTAAGTCCCAGTCTACCTGATGTCCGTCAAAATCGGGGCCATCGACGCAGGCAAACTTGGTTGCGCCACCAACGGATACGCGGCAGCAGCCACACATACCTGTGCCATCAACCATTATTGGATTCAAGCTAACAATAGTCTTCACCCCGAAAGGCTGGGTGGTCTTGGCACAGAACTTCATCATGACGGTCGGGCCAATAGCAATGACTCGGTCAACCTTCTCCCCACTCTCAAGCAACTCCTTCAACGGCTCAGTTACCACCCCTTTGCGACTATACGTCCCGTCATCAGTAGTGACTATTAGCTGGTGGCTGGCATTACGTAGCTTGTCTTCCCAGAAGAGCAAGTCCTTGCTCCGTGCCCCCAAGATGGAAATGATATTGTTTCCCTTTTCCTTCAGCGCTTTGGCAATAGGCGTTATTACCGCAACACCAACCCCTCCTGCTACGCAGACCACGGTGCCAAATTTCTCAATATGCGAAGGTACACCGAGAGGGCCAACAAAGTCAGCAACGGACTCACCGGCTTTCAGCTGCGCCAGTCTGAATGTTGTCGCTCCTACTTCCATAAACACCATGCTGACACCGCCTTCCTTCTCATTCCAGTCAGCAATCGTCAGAGGGATACGCTCGCCCCTTTCATCAACCCTGACGACAACAAACTGTCCTGGCTGTGCTTTCCTAGCAACTGCCGGCGCTTCGATTTTGAACAGGTGAATTTTCGTCGCTAAAGTATCTCTAGAAATAATCCGAAACATTTGGTGAACTCCATCTCAATTCATTTAGCTAAATAAAGCTTCTACCTGAGCTAGAATTTGCTCATCAGTAAAGTGGTGCATGGCGATAGCTCCTGAGGGGCAGGCAGCACCGCAAGTGCCACAACCCTTACATACTGCTTCATTGACATGGGACACTCTCTTACCATCTCTAGGTTGAAGCTCAATAGCCTGAGCATTCATCATCCTCCTCCCGCCACACAGGCTACAGTACCAAATTTGTCAAAATGCGATAGTACACCAAGAGGACCAACAAAGTCAACAGCTTTCAGCAGCGCCAGCCTAAAGGTTGTCGCTCCCACTTCCATAAACACCACGTAACACTGCCTTCCTTCCCATCCCAGTCAGCAAGCGTCAAAGGAATACGCTCGCCCCTTTCATCAATCCTGATGACGACAAACTGCCCCGCCAGCGCTTTTCTAGCAATTGCCGGTGCTTCGATTTTGAACAGATGAATTTTCGTCCCTAAAGTTTCTCTAGAAATAATCCGAAACATTTGGTGAACTCCATCTCAATTCATTTAGCTAAATAAAGCTTCTACCTGAGCCAGAATTTGCTCATCAGTGAAGTGGTGCATGGAGATAGCTCCTGAGGGGCAGGCGGCACCGCAGGTGCCACAACCCTTACATACTGCTTCATTTATATGGGACACCCTCTTCCCATCTCTAGGCTGAAGCTCAATAGCCTGGAAAGGGCACAAAAGTTCGCAAATGCCACAGCCTGAGCACTTATCCTCATTAACCAATGCGTTTATCGCCTCAGGCTTGACATAACCCATTCTCAGGGGACCGGCTGCTTTTGAAGCAGCAGCATAGGCTTGAGAAATTCCTTCAGTTACATCTGTGGGCCAGCGTGCTGAGCCACAAATGTAAACGCCATCCATGGCAAATTCTACAGGTCGGAGCTTTAAGTGTGCTTCCAGGAAGAAACCAAACTCATCTAAGGAGACTTTAAGCATCTTGGAGATATCTTGGTTATCCTCGGCAGGGATAAGAGGAGTAGTTAAAACAAGCATATCACAGGGAAGTTCTATTTCCCTTCTCCATAGTTCATGGTACACCTTTATCTTTTCAGCTTTCCCATCTCCTATAACTTCGGGAGGCCTTTCCAAGCTATATCTAATGAATCTAACCCCTAGCTCCATGGCTTTTCGATAATAGCTCTCAAAATCCGCACCATAAGTCATGAGGTCTCGGTGCAATATCCAGACCTTTGCCTTTGGATTCGATTCCTTAATAAGGGAGGCATTTTTAATTGCCGTCATGCAGCAGATTCTGCTGCAATAAGTTCTCTCAGGAACCCGGGCTCCCACACAATTGACCATCACAACATTCTGACCCAAGGATTCCCCTTTCTTCATTCGTCCCTCTAGCTCCAGTTGAGTGAGTACATTAGTCATCTTCCCATAGCCATATTGACCCGTCGGTTTTAACGCGTCAGCTCCGACGGCTACTATAATAGTACCCACATTGAATTTGTTTTCCTCTCCCTTTTGGTCCAGACTGACATCGAAGTTACCTATAAATCCAGTTACTTGTTTTACTCTGGACGAGAGATGAGTCTTGATCTTAGGATGGTTTTTGACTTGTTCAACAAGTGGTTTGATTAACTTCATCGCTTCTTGATTCGTGGGAAAAAGTTTATGAATACTGCGAAGAGTCCCTCCAAGCTCTGGCTCCTTCTCCACTATATGAACATCAAAACCCTGATTGGCCAGGTTCAAGGCTGCCTCCATTCCAACAATTCCTCCACCAATTATTAATGCCGAAGGAGCTACCTTTATTTCAATCTCCTCCAACGGCTCCAGCAACCTGGCTTTGGCCACCCCCATCCTTATCAGGTCTTTAGCCTTTTCCGTAGCTTTCTCAGGCTCACGCATATGCACCCACGAGCATTGGTCTCTTATGTTAACAAACTCGAAAAGATATTTGTTCAAGCCCGCTTCTTCACAAGCAGCTCGGAATAGCGGCTCATGGGTTCTAGGGGTACAGGAAGCTACTATGACCCGATTTAAATTGTATTCCTTTATCCCTTTCTTAATTGCCGAAATCCCTTCCTCAGAGCAGGTAAACAAATTATGTTCAGCATGCACTACGTTTGGTAGCTGTTTGGCATATTCAACAGCTTCTGGGACGTTAACATATGCCCCGATATTTATGCCACAATGACAAACAAAAACTCCGATACGAGGTTCTTCCACTTTAGTTGCCTCCTTGCGAGTGGAGCGAAGCAATCTCTTCAGCAGCTCTGCCTGCTGCCCCCGAGGCCTGGGTTACAGAATCCGGGATATCTCGGGGACTATGGACATAGCCACAGGCAAAAATGCCCAGCCTTGTAGTATCCAGTGGTTGTAGCAATTTATCTGGAACCTCTACAAAGCCATTTTCGTCTAACTCTATACCTAGTATTTTTGCCAAACCTTGGGTGATTTGAGGAACCATGGCTTGAGCAAGAACCACCAGTTCCGCATCGAAGCTCTTTATCTCCCCGCTGGTAGTTTCCTCATACCAAATAATAGGGTTATCATTCTCAGCGTTGACTTCAATCCTGCCAGGACGGGCCCGGATATAAGTCGCATTGTAGTCCTTTTTAGCCCGGGCAACGTATTCCTGGAACCTTTTACCTACGGCTCTCATATCCATGTAAAAAATGGTGGATTTTGTCCCCGGATGATGCTCGAAAGCCAGCATTGCCTCCTTGGTGGCGTGCATGCAGCAGACACTGGAGCAATAAGCTTTATTCCTGAAATCGCGAGAGCCGACACATTGGATAAAAGCTATATTCACAGGTAGCTTCCCATCTGAAGGACGCTTAAGTGCTCCCATAGTGGGTCCGGAAGCAGCAGTCAATCTCTCAAATTCCATGGCAGTAATCACGTTCTTTATTTTTCCATAGCCGTATTCTGTTATCGATGAAATATCGTATAAACCGAGTCCTGAAGCGAGGATTATCGCACCTACCTTTAGTGCAATGTTTTCATCTTTCATCGTATAGACTATCGCTTTGGGCTCACATCGCCGTTCACATTCATGGCATTCTATGCACCCTTCGATTTGTCCAGCAAGGCAGCGTGAAGATTCTTCTATTGCTTCCTCTAGAGAATATCCCAAAGCCACTTCACGGAAGTCCTGCATCCTCTTCTTAACAGGTCCTTCCCTCATCTCCACCTTATTTCTGGGAGGAAAACGCCTTTTGCAGTCCTCTATCTCTTCCTGGGACAACTTCTCCGGTTCCTTTACCGACCCCTCACCCTCAAGAGGTTGTCCATTCAAATATTGGTGGATGGAGCGAGCTGCCTTTTTCCCTGCTGCAATAGCGTCAATCACGAAAGCAGGTCCGGTAACTACATCACCTCCAGCAAATACTCCTTCAACGTTGGTCACCCCGGTCTTGGTATCGATTTCTATCGTGCCCCTCTTGGAGAGTGAAACTCCCAACTTCTTAACAAAATCTGTTTCCGGAACTTGTCCCAAGGCAGCAATCACTGTATCCACTGGAACAGTAAATTCAGAACCCTTGATGGGGATGGGGCGAGGACGACCACTGGCGTCTGGTTCCCCAAGCTTCATCCGCACACACTCCATTTTGGCAAGCTTTTTGTTCTCAGCGGAGAAGCGGCTTGGAGTGGTCAGGAACTCAATCTTTATTTCTTCTTTTTCCGCTGCTGTTACTTCTTCCTCGGAAGCTGGCATCTCAGTACGCGAACGACGATAAACGATGGTTACCTCTTTCGCTCCTAGTCGCCTGGCTGTGCGGGCACAATCGATAGCTGTATTACCTCCACCAATCACCGCTACTTTCTTTCCAACATCCACCTTTTCCCCAAGACTTGTAGCACGAAGAAACCCTATTCCCTCCATTACTCCAGGAATATCTTCACCCTCCACTCCAAGCTTCATGCCACCGTGAGCTCCAATAGCGACGAAAATGGCATCGTAGTCTTTTTTCAACTTTTCGATGGTAATATCTTTGCCAACCTGGACGCCCGTTTTTATCTCCACGCCAAGCTTCTGGATGTAGCCTATCTCCTGTCGTAAAATTTCCTTGGGAAGGCGATATTCAGGTATGCCAACACGAAGCATGCCTCCGGGTTCAGGAAGAGCTTCAAAGATAGTTACATTGTGCCCCTGTAGAGCAAGGTCATTAGCAGCGGCAAGCCCTGCAGGACCTGAACCTACAATCGCTACCTTTTTATCTGTTTCTGCAACTACCGGGACTTCAAGTTCTTCGATATTCCATTGATCCGCGGGAACTCTCTTAAGATCGCGGATACAAAGTGGCTCATCTATTTGCCCGCGATTACAGGCTTCCTGGCAAGGGGCATAGCATACCCGCCCAACACATGCAGGCAGGGGATTTGTCTCTCTTATGAGCTTATAGGCCTCTTTAAACTGT
>Ga0307434_1000235_pt1 | contig 45883 bp, 37 predicted proteins | sample SalMarWE160220MG_FD_202156 | JGI IMG/M metagenome (GOLD analysis project Ga0307434, IMG submission 202156) | Salt marsh sediment microbial communities from the Plum Island Ecosystem LTER, Massachusetts, United States - WE1603-220 | ecosystem: Environmental > Aquatic > Marine > Intertidal zone >... | reverse complement strand
CACGACCGATACTACGATGAAACGCTTAGGATGTGGAACATCATGACGGGAACGTTGGGGTATGATCAAGTTTATGTGCTTTTTGGTGATGGGACCACAGTGGGTGTGGACCGCTCCAGTGGCGCAGACTCCGAATGGAGCATGATCCCTACCGGTCACATTGAATCCGCCACCTACGAGCATTTGCAAAGCAGGCTTACGGGTCTGCAGTCCACTATAACCGCTGACGACTGCTTTCACTTCTGGTCGTTTGACCACGGATACAAGAATGAGGACCTTTATTCAACAACACCAGCAATCCAAGATTGGGGGGGGCTTTGTGCATGGGGTGAGGATCGTATCGCTGACGATATTTTTGCATCCTGGGTAAATCCCATTGACGCATACGCGGAATCCTACGCATTCGGTCAGTGCTTCGCTGGCGACATGTATAACGAACTGAACATTCTTCCAAGTGAAAATCGTTTTGCCACCTGGGCAGCCGACTTTAACGAATCTTCTTTGCTTGACGGCTGGGTGGATGCGTGGGCAGACGGACTTGAATCTGGATTACGGTCGACCTGGGACCTGGGTAACTACGCTATGTTGAATGACCCCTATGGTTATGGTCCCGGCGGTACGGAGCAGGAGCACCCGGGCATGGAAGGTGCTAACTTCCACATTGTAACCAACCAGCCAATACAGGCGATACCTGCTCCCGGAGCAATTTTGTTGAGCAGCATCGGCGTAGGCTTTGTCAATTGGCTGCGCAGGCGAAGAACGCTGTAAGTAAGAACGTTATGTGAATACGATTTTGAAAAGGCTGTGAGTTCAACGCTCACAGGTCTGTTGAACCTCTGCTTTTATGCGTTTTCCTCCGAAAAGCAGGGGTTTCTTTTTTTCTTCCTTCCAGGCTAACGCCTTATGGCGGCCAAAGTTTGCTAATCGGAGATGTTTGGACGTATTTCGAGGCCAACCACTGTTATGTCATCAACTTCGGTCGGCACGATTGTCTGATTCTGCAAAACCGAATTGAGCGAGTCGATCATTTCGGTTATTGGCGAATCCTTGATATTGCAAAAGTCTTCGTCGAAGCCAAAGCGGCCCTGGTCATCGAACCCGCCTATGAAAGGCTCGACTCCGTCGGAATACAGCAACAGTTTATCGCCGGGTTGGAGTTGTATGGTTCGCTGGTCATATTCAGCCTGTTCGAAAATTCCGAGCAGTGAGCCTCCTATTTCCAGTTGTTCCGGTTGCTGCCCGGACCTGATAAGAATCGGATAGGGGTGTCCGGCACGCGCGTACGTCAGTTGCAGTGTTTTCGTATTCAGAAGACAATAACAACAGGTGGCGAACTGATATCCTGAGAGTTTTTGCGCGGTCATCCGCAAATTGAGATTGTTCACAACTTCGGCCGGCGAGAATATACGATAATTGTTCTCGATAGTCTCTCGCATAACCAAAGCCTGCTTCAGGAAAATTGTCAGCAGAGCGGCGGGCATCCCGTGTCCGACTATATCAGCCACATAGAAGCCTATGTGCTGCTCGTCGATACGGACGATATCATAAATATCGCCGGAAACCCACTCGGCCGGCAAAAAAATCGTAGCCCACTGTACCTCATCGGTATTGGGTAATTTGGATGGTAGGAAATCCTGCTGGACCAGACCAGCCAAACGAAGCTGTTCTGTCAAGTTATCAGCTAACACTTTTGTCATAGCAAGTTGCTCCGCCAGTTTATTCTTGAAAAATGTATGCGCCTGCCTTGGTGGAATCGCAGATTTTACCGTCATTGACGAACTGTCTTTGCGGCATGTGAGATTGACACTCACTCTTGTCCATAGCTCATCAATGGAAACCGCCTCGATTGTACCGCCCATGGAGAAACTGGTACTTGACGGTGACAGGGAAAAACTTTTAACGGGTACTCTCGTTCGGTCTGTGAGCAGAATCACGCCGATATGTTCGGTCTCGAGCGACTCGATTATTCGAACCAATCGCTGCTGCGAAGCAACCGAGTCATTCATATCGATAATGACGGTCCCAATCAAATCAAGCCTGTCGCGTACGTCAGAAAAATTCTCTATCGGAAGAATACGGTAAGAAAGCTGTTTTAACTTTAACAGGCGTTTTATTTCGGACGGTATGCCGGCCTGATTCGTCAGGTATAGAACATCCGTGAAATTTGACGGCACCTCAATAGCATGTAATGGTTCTGGTCTTTCCATCTCGTTTACTTTCTTTGGCTGCGTTATAGGACTTTGAGCAGAAATTAGCCCGCAGCACAAGCGTAAGTTCATTTCGGCTTGTTAGAGACGGCACTTTGCTATTTTCTTGCCTTTTTCAATATTGGAGGATTGGCAGAATTGAATCAAGCAGGTCTAAAGGAATTTGAAATCAACCTGCGAATATTGCCGAGCCGATGCGGAGGATGGTAGCACCTTCTTCGACGGCGATTTCGTAGTCGGAACTCATACCCATACTCAGCTCGTTAAAATGCGGACCGACAATTTTTTCGCCGCATATCTCGACAAACAACTCTCTGGCCCGGACGAAACAAGCCCTGACAACGTCCTTATTATGGGTCAGTGGTGCCATTGTCATCAGGCCGACCAGTTGTAAGTTCGGCAATGTTTCTATCTGCTCGGCAAGATGCGTAGCTGCGCCTACAGGAACACCGTATTTTTGCGGCTCGTTGGAACAATTGACCTGCAGAAGCACTTTTGGGCGTGAATTCAGCTTTGCTGCGGCGGCGTTTATCTCTTCGGCCAGCCTAAGGGTATCCACCGAATGTACCAGGACGGCTATCGGTAAAACCTGGCGCACCTTATTACGCTGCAGGTGGCCGATCATATGCCAGTTGATTTCTTTTGGCGTGGCTGAGTTGCCATCGGGCCCGTGTAGAAAATCCGCCACCTCGGAGGAGATTTTTTTCAGTTGCTGGACCCGATTTTCTCCCAGGTCGGTTACGCCCAGATTTATGACCTCTTTTACAGCCTCGATAGTGACAGATTTGGATACAACGACAAGCTTTACCTCATCGGGATCTCTACCGACGCGATTACAGGCAGAGTTAATCGTGTCTTTTATATTTTTTATTCTTGCAGCAATTTTTGTCATAAAACAAGAGTTAGAAACTAAAATTCAGGATACAATCCATTGCAAACCAAGGCTTTCCCCAAAATATCAGCACAGGAAGATTTTTGCCAGCATAAAATCATTGGGACATAAATATTGACGGTTTTTTATTGCATCAAGGAAAATTCTTGCTGAACAGCAACTTTTTAGGACCAATCGGTCGCTATCGGCACCGATAGGCATAAGTATTTAAACCAACTGGCCTTGTGATTTCTGTCCGGATAATGTGATGTTCGTAAAATAATGAAAATAATCAATTTTAAACTTGCATTTTACGGCCAAAACTTGTATACTAATCATATTAAGAAATTGTGGGGTGGATGATAAACACCTTGCGAATTTTTCCGGTTCTTTTATTTTTCGTTTGACAGGATTTTTAAAACACATTAGTCTCTTGGTTAGTTCTTTAAGATAGAGAATTGATACCCCCTTAGGGGTTGATAGACCTCGGCGAGGCAGTGTGGTCCACCGGTCTCCCCCCCAGCCGGTCCCACCACCTCGCCCTTTTTGTGCGCACACTTCTGGATTGTTGCAGTAATGGTCATTCTCTTAGGGGTGTCACTCAAAATTTTCTATTCACCGCGGACCTGAACGATGACTTTTCTGCTGCGTGGGCCGTCGAATTCACAGAAGAAAATACCCTGCCATGTGCCGAGCTGTAACGACCCGCCCTTAATGAGAATCTGTTCGCTGCAACCCACCAGTGAGCTTTTGCAGTGCGAATCGGAATTGCCCTCGGAATGCCGATAGCCCGAACGGTGCTGGGGCAGCAATTTCTCGAGTGTCAAAAGAATGTCATGCATAACGGACGGGTCCGCGTTTTCATTGATCGTAATCGCCGCCGTAGTATGGGGACAATAAACAATGACATCGCCGTCAGTGACACTGGTCTGGCCCACAAGCGAGCGGACCTGGCTGGTAATATCGATCATCTGGTTCCGGCTCTTAGTACTGATGCGAAAATCTTCCTGGATAATGTTCATTTTCGTTTCCTCTTACATCTGTTCTACAACTTCGATGCCCAAAAGCTCGTGCAGGCCGTGCCTGATTGTTCTTGCGGTCAAGTCACACAGCAAAAGTCTGGTCGGCCTTTTATCCGGCCCGGCAATCAGCACGGGGCAGTTGGTATAAAATGCGCTGAACTTCTGCGCCAGCTCGTAAAGATAAGCGGTTAGGTAGTTCGGCCTGTAATCGACGACGGCCGATTGTATCGCCTCGCCGTAGCGAACCAGGTATTTTGCCAGGTCCAACTCAGCCGGGTCGGTCAGGTTCAGAGATTTTACGCCGGCAAGCTCGGCCTCGATATCCACGTCCTTGCTCTGTGCCTTTCGCTCGATCGATTTTATCCGCGCGTAAGCGTACTGCATGTAAGGAGCGGTGTTTCCGTCCATCGCCAGCATCTTATCGAAGCTGAACACGTAATCGCTCGTGCGATTGTTGGAATAGTCGGCGTACTTGACCGCGCCGATGCCGACCGCCTTTGCAATTTTGTCTTTTTCCTCTGGCAAAAGCTCCGGATTCTTTTCTTCGACAACCGACATCGCCCGCTGCACCGCCTCATCCAGCAGCTCTTTCAATTTGACGTTTTCACCCGAGCGCGTCTTTAACGGAACTCCGTCCTCACCAAGAACACTCCCAAACATCACATGTGTAAGTTCGATCTTGTCGCTCACCCAGCCGGCCATTTTAGCGACCGCAAACAACATCTCAAAATGCAGCTTTTGCCGGGAATCAGTGACATAGACAATGGCATTCGCTTTCAATTCGTCAACACGGTAGCGCAGAGCCGCCAAATCCGTCGTCGCATAAAGATACGCCCCATCCGACTTGCGAATAATGAACGGCAAGCGCTGTCCCTCTTTATTTTTGAAGCCCTCCGGAAAAACACAAACTGCGTCATCAGATGTCTCAGCTATACCTTCTTTCTGTAAATCACTCACGACAACAGGAAGCATATCTTTATAGAAACTCTCACCACAAGTATGTTTATCGTCAAGAGTCACCGATAACTTACAATACAAACGCAAGCATTCATTCAAAGTTATGTTGCAGGCTTGGTTCCAAATATCGATTTCGTTCTTCTCCCCTCTCTGCAATCGAACTGTTGAATCCCGTATCGCACGAGCTACCTGTTGATTCTCCTTCTCTCTCTGGGATATGATTCTGTAAGAGTGTTCCAAGTCACTTAATTCAAGAGGCCATCCATCAGGAAACCTGTTTGATCCTTTCCTTCTTTCATAACCATCAACCGCTGTCTTCATTGACTGAGCTTGACGAGTAGAATGAATAACCATCCCCATTTGGAGTCCCCAATCGCCGACGTGATTCTGGCGGATGACTTTGTGACCGAGGGTTTCGAGCATTCGGCAGATGCAGTCGCCTATGATGGTGCTTCGCAGGTGGCCGACGTGCATTTGCTTGGCGATGTTCGGGCTCGAAAAATCAACAACAATGGTTTTCGGCTCAGGTGTTTTTTCAATGCCGAGGCCGGTGACATCTTTATTGATTTCAAGCAGCTCACCGGCAATGAATTCGGGTTTGAGCCGCAAGTTGATAAACCCCGGCCCGGCGACCTCGGGCGGTTCGCAGATGTCGCTCAGATCCAAATTCTTCACCACCTCTTCGGCGAGTTTTCGCGGATTGGTCTTCAACTTCTTCGCCAGCGCCATGATGCCGTTGGCCTGATAATCGCCGAACTTAGCATCCGTTGCCGGCCTCACTATAGCGGCACAATCCTCGCGCCTCGCAGTAGCAGCCATCGCCGCACCGATTCTATCTTCAAGTATGTCTAAAGCCGCTTCCATCAAAATAGTCAATAATCAATCATCAATAATCAATCGTTTAGCGTCTCCCCAGAGCAGTTCGAGGTCGTAGTAGTCCCGGTATTCGGCGTCGAAGATGTGTATAACAACATCGAAGAAGTCGAGGAGGATCCAGCGTCCCTGATCGTAGCCGGCCCTGCCGAAACGCTGCTGGCCCTGTTCTCTCGCCGCCTTACAGATATCGTCGGATACGGATCGCATTTGCCTGTCACTCGTGCCGGTAGCAATCATAAAATAGTCGGTGGCCGGCGATATATCCCTCAGGTCCAGAACCACAATATTGGTGCAATGCCGCTCTGCCGCAAGCTTGGCGGAAGTCAAGGCTAATGCTTTTGCCTTTGTATTTTGCTTACTCGTCAAATTCAACATCCTAAGATTTAATAAAAAAAGGGGCAGCCAATCAGGCCACCCCGATAGATTACAAATATTACACAATAACGTCAATAGATTCAATATTGAAAGTGTCGATTAGAAGGCAGAATCAGCTTAACGGCTGGAAAGAACGTTATTGAGAGCTGTATTACGGATAAAATCGGAAATACCCTTGAATCCGAGATTCATCGCTGCATTGGCAAAAAGCAGTTTCTCTTCGGCGGTCAATCTGACGTTCACCTGTTCGGTACGCCTTCCTGCGGATGCCGGTTGCGGTGGTCTTTGGCCGCACTCAATCATAGTCGCAACGGTAACCATCAGGGCCTCTTGTGTAGCCCTATAGCACTTCTCTGGCGTTTTGGCATCTACAAAGACGGTAGGAAGCTCCACGGAGCTACCGATGAAACCTAACCTCTCATTGCGCTCAAGTATGATACGGTAATCAGCCACAATCTTCCCGGCTTTGCGCACGATTGATTCCTTAAAAGGCTTGTTGAGTGCCTTAGATTTCGCCCCGCTCTTCGAGGAATTCTTTGAACTTCTTGACATATTCGGCATCTACTTTCTTATCATGTACCGGGATAAGCCAGGGAAGCTCTCCCTGCTTCACAAACACCCGGTACGGCTCATAAATCTTTTGAAGCTTCCAGCCGTACGACTCGAAGAATTCCAATACTTCCTTAAAATCAACGCTTTGTGCCATCGTAGGTTCCTTTTCCTTCAAATGCCTGTATTGTCTTTCGCGCAACAATCGGGACCTACGATGGCTCAATCGTTACGCCGCCGGAACGCATCATTTTTTATTAAATTAAGTATAGCCTAAGATATACAATAAGTCAAGGATTTTTTGATATTATTGGAAATATTTTTTAAGACTCGCTCAATTTTCCTTACGCACATAAAAAGGGGCGGCCGATTTGGCCACCCCGATAGATTACCTTAATTACGTCTCTGCGTCAATAGCAGAGCTTTGAATGCGTGCTATTGGCCGCCAAGGTGTAGCCACTCGCTGATAGCAGGGGCGAATTTTACTATGACGCCCGAGAAGACTACGCTGACCATTGTCATAAGCTTGATCAGAATGTTCAGGCTCGGCCCGGAAGTATCCTTACATGGGTCACCTACGGTATCGCCGACAACCGCCGCCTTATGTGCATCGGAGCCTTTGCCGCCGTGGGCGCCTTTTTCGATATACTTCTTGGCGTTGTCCCATGCGCCGCCGGCATTGTTCAGCGTGATAGCGAGGGCAAAACCGGTTGTAAGACCGCCGACCAGCAGGCCCATGACACCAGCGACGCCCAGAAGCAGGCCGGTCACAACAGGGACGATAATCGCCAGCATGGACGGCAGAAGCATTTCCTTCTGTGCCCCCTTGGTGGAAATAGCAACACAACGGGCGTAGTCGGGCTTGCCTGTGCCCTCCATGATCCCTGCGATCTCCCTGAACTGCCGGCGAACTTCGTTGACCATTGCACCGGCAGTTCGACCGACCGCCTTCATGGTCATTGCACTGAAGACGAATGCCATCATCGCGCCGATGAAGATGCCGCCAATAAGCTTCGGGTTCATAATATTGAGACCGAAAGCATCGATGAAAACCATGATTTCTGCGGTCTTGACATTGATGGCCTCGCCGACGCCGTCTTTGGCGGCAAATACAACTTCGCCGACCTGATAGATTCCATCAGCACTTTCGTTGGCTAATCGGCCGATCCATATCCGAACCTCTTCGATATAGGCGGCCAGAAGTGCCATAGCTGTCAGGGCCGCCGAACCGATGGCAAAACCCTTGCCGGTTGCCGCAGTGGTGTTACCGAGAGAATCCAGGGCGTCGGTGCGTTTGCGAACCTCCGGTCCCAGACCGCTCATCTCGGCGTTGCCGCCTGCATTGTCGGCGATGGGGCCATAGGCGTCGGTTGCCAGCGTGATGCCCAGAGTGGCGAGCATTCCCACGGCCGCAAAGCCGATGCCGTAAAGACCCATTGAAATGTTCGAGAAGCCTCCCGCGAAGCCGAACGCACAGAGAATACCAATAACAATCGTGATAACCGGAAGGCCGGCAGAGTACATTCCCGTAGATAAACCGTCAATGATCGTGGTTGCCGGCCCCATGTTGGCCTGGTCGGCGATACCCCTGGTAGGCTTGTATTCGTCGGAAGTATAGTACTCGGTGAATTGTCCAATCAGAACACCGGCTATCAGGCCTGAAATAACCGAGCCAAACACGCCCCAGGTAATCCAATGCAAGGCAGCTAGTCCTGCAACGGCCACGATGATTAGAACGGAACTGCCAAGCGTACCGACCAGCAGGGCTCTTAGGAGATTCTTCTGATTAGCGTCCTCTTTGCACCGAACCATGAATATTCCGGCGATAGAAAGCAGAATGCCGAGGCCGGCCACGACCATCGGCGCCAGAACGGCTTTCAGCGGAGTAAGCTCTGGCGGCAGAGTTCCCAGAGTCAGTGCCGCACCCAGAGCGGCGGTCGCAAGGATTGAGCCGCAGTAGCTTTCGTAAAGGTCGGCGCCCATGCCGGCCACGTCGCCGACGTTATCGCCTACATTGTCGGCGATGGTAGCGGGATTTCTCGGATCGTCTTCCGGAATCCCCGCTTCGACCTTACCAACCAGGTCGGCTCCGACATCGGCGGCCTTCGTATAGATACCGCCGCCGACACGGGCAAACAACGCCTGGGTCGAAGCACCCATACCGAATGTAATCATGGTTGTGGTGATTTCAACGAGCTTATGCTCGATTTCCATCCCGGGTTTGACAAGTGTCAGCCCCCAGAGTGTCAGCCCGTCCGCCATGTGTGTGGTCGTATAAACGACCTTATCCAGGATCAGATACCACATTGAGATGTCGAAGAGGCCGAAACCCACGACGACCAGTCCCATCACGGCACCGGAGCGGAAGGCGACCTGCAGGCCGCTGTTGAGGCTCTTACTGGCGCCTTGAGCGGTTCTCGCCGAGGCGTTCGTAGCCGTCTTCATCCCCAGAAATCCGCACAGGCCGCTGAAGAAACCGCCTGTCAGGAAGGCCACCGGCACAAACGGGTTCTGGACGCCTTTGTAGGCGAGGAAGGCAAAAATCGCCAGCAGCACGATAAACACCATCGTAACCACGCTGTACTGCCGGTACAGATAAGCGTAGGCGCCCTCGCGTACGTGCCGGGCAATTTCGATCATTTTCTCGGTACCTTCCGGAGCCTCCATCACCTTCTTGTAAAAATAGAAGGCAAAACCCAGCGCCAGCAGAGCCGAGAACGGTGCGATCCACCATACCAATGGCACGCCGGTCTCGCTCGCATTTGTGCCTTCGGCCCCCATAGCTACAGCGCTAAAGGCTAAAACCGGCATTAAAAGTGCGATTCTCTTCAAAATTGTCACTTTTTTACTCCTTTCGAATTTGACAGCAATAACAAACTCAATAACAAACACAAAAGAATGCGTTAGTTTAACGAAAAAGAATAGTTTTTCAACTGTTTTATTGTATGCCCGTGATTTTCACAGGAAATATTTATATTCGAATACAAATATCCAGTGGAGTCTCTATCATGCAGAAAAGGATTGTTATTAGTATTTTAGATAAATCACAATAGCAGCGAGAATCAAAATGGCGGTTACACACACGCTGATAGCGGCGATAAAAATCCACATAAAACGTTTATTCTGCCTGGATATGATGTATTTGAGGTATCTGTCGCTGGCGGCAAAAGTCTTGCTCATCTGGATAATGCCATCGGTCTGACCGATAGTGCTCTGGTTCAGTTTATCCAGGCTCTCATTAAAATTATTAAAGCTCTCGGTCATCTGCACGTCTATATCAGCCGCAGCGGCAAGCTGATGGTCGATATTAATCATGGCATCGGTTTGCTTGGCAGTTTCAGTCGGGATTTTTTCAACCGCATCGATAAACTGCTCGTTCTTTGCCGCGGCCCCTTTGAGCTGTTCGAGAAGTTGCTCGGTGATTTGCTTCTGATTTTCCACGATTGCAGGAAAGTGTTCGAGCAATTCGGGCAATTGTTCGATCCGGCCCATCAAATCTTCATGCTGAGTGGCCTGCCGGCTTAAATGTTCGTTAATACCCTGCAATTGGTCGACGAGCTTATCAAAACCTTCCTGCAGTTTTTGGAGTGACTCCTGTCTTTCGGCCGGAGGAACCGCCCTGACTACGACATTATTACCTCGAGCCCCGGCCGGCACGGACCCATCGCCTGCCTGCTCGGCAGAGTCATCATTCTGGCTGATCAGGCCATCATCGTCGATCTCCGGCCGATGGGCTCCGCCTATGGATGGTTTATGCGCCCGCAACCACCTGCCAGTATCAGCCCAGAATTCTCTCAGAGTCATTTTCTAAACTCCTAAACGAACTTTCGCAAAATGAATCTCAGCACATATTAAAGGCTCTTTAAGCTTTAAGTTCAAGTAATTTTTGCCATAATTATACTCATATATCCAATTGCTAAGTCAATTGTACGGGAAATCTCAGCATGGAATTTAAAAAAGTGTAACAAAAAGGTTTGGATGCCGTCTTATATAAAAAAGGGTGCGCAGCCGTTCCAGAATTATCTTGGGCCTTTCGAGGTCCCGCAGGACCCGACCGAGCACAAATTTACAGGTTATCGGTCGCAATAATGTTTGACTCATTGCCCGGAATCTGGTAAACTTTTGGTAAGAACATTATACTTGCCGGCAGGAGGAATCCGGTTGGTTGTCGCGGATTGCTGAGAAGATAACGCCCTGCCGGTTAACCAGGGAAATCTTTGGAGGAAAAACAAAAATGTTACAGCGAGAAAAAGCGAAGAAATTTGGTCCCCTCGAAATTCTGGTTGTGGTATTTGTGTGCCTGTTTGTCCTGGCCGTCATAAGCTCCGCTATGCAGATGTCCCGATTCGAAGAATATCGCATGGCATGCGCCAATAATCTATCACAAATCGGCAGGGCGATGCTGATATATGCCAACGACTACGAAGACGAATTCCCGCGCTCCGGCGGTAGAAGCAGCACTTGGGCTGCGAGAATACCTGCATGGAACGCCCTGAATCGATTTAGCGCTTACGGCTTATCGGCCAATGGTGACGGTGGATCGGCAAGTATCTCGTCCTGCTTCTATCTTTTAGTCAAGTATGCCGAGGTAACGCCCAGGACTTTTGTCTGTCCGGGCGATGCAGGGGCTACGGAATTTCGGCTTGCTGACGTGGACTCACCCGCACCCTTTGATATTGACCTGATAGATCTGTGGGATTTCGGGCCCGAGCCGTCCAGGCATTGCAGCTACGCTTATCACATGCCTTTTGGCCTGTACGCTCTGACTACATCGAGCGAGCCGGGTATGGCGGTCGCGGCCGACCGGAATCCGTGGATGGATTCTTCCGGTGCAAGCGCCAAAGACATAAGTCTCTTCGATCCGGACGGCGGCAGAGAAGCTGTAAAAGTCGGCAATGCCGTAGCCCATGAGGAAGAAGGCCAGAATGTTCTGTTCCTGGACAGCCACGTCGGTTTTGAGGAACGCTCGGCATGTGGCATAAACGACGATAATATCTATACCTATTGGGACGGGGGAGATATTAGGCGAGGCGGCACACCTGTACTTGGAAGTGAGCCATCGGGTAGGTTAGATTCACTTCTGGTTCACGACCCGGTTTCGGCCAGTAGCACAACAATAACCAAGGAGCCCGAAGCGATAGATTCAAACGATCTCAAACAGACCTCAATCATCGCTACCCTTGATAGTCCCTTCCCGAAATACCACAACGTCATCTGGTGCTCAACTTTCCAGATGGCCTGGGACATACTCAAGCTGTACATTATTGGCGAGCCGGTCGAAGTCCCGGGCGCCGAAGAGCTCGCCGGCAGTCTGAACAAGGCGGAATTTTCAGATAAAAACATCGAATACGAATCGTACTTCGCAGCGGCCGGCTTCCTGGCCGATGGGATAATCGCAGAAATCCAGGACGAGATGACACAGCTTTTCCCGAACGAGCCGACGCCTGTTTTCGATGATATGAATGAGCTGCCGCTCGAAACGATTATAGCCTACTCTTATCTGAACGCGGATATCGAATTCGAGTATCCGTTCTATGCCGGCAATAATGAATTTAACTTCCAGGACTCGAACGGCACGGTTACCAAGGTCACCTCGTTCTGCACCCGCACGGACTCGGACAGCTCGAATATGGTCCGCGAACAGGTTGACGTACTCTATTACAACAAAGACGAGCAGACGAGCGAGACCGAGTTCGCGGTCGACTTGTGTACGTTTACTAATCCGTATCAGGTTGTATTAGCCTGCGTGCCCCAGCAGAAAAATCTCGGCAAAACCGTAGACTACGCCGAGCAAAAGATTTCCGAATTCACGCAGGACCCGAACTACGAGCAAATGCGAAAGCTCCAGCCCGCCTTAACAGGAGGACGTTTTGGCGAACGGCCTGCCGAGACTCTGACCGTCCCCGACGTGCTATACAAACTGACGCATCACTTCGCGGAGCTGGAGGGCAGGGCACTCGGAAACCAGCCGTGGCTGGACGAGGGGTATTACATCCAGAAGGCCATGCAGATGGTAGACTTCACACTCGGCCGGACAGGAGTCGTTTTGAAGTCTGATGCTACAATTGTTATTCCGCCATTAGGAATTGACACGGGACCAAGACGTTTCGACTTTAACAGGCCGTTTCTTATTTTAGTCAAAAAGCGCGAGCCGGCAGCATCCCCATTCTTCGTAATGTGGGTCGACAACGCCGAGCTGATGCAGGGATTCGTTTTCGAGGGCCAGTAGTACTCGACAACACGCACAGTCAATTGCTACCGCTCGCAATAAAATTTAGTTTTGTACGAAGTTATCGATTTGTGGGGTGGTTTCAGGTCAAGAAGAGGACGTTAGAATAGCCCCGACACAGAATGGGATTATCACAGCAAGAAACCAAATACAAGCAATCACCACAAGGATAAGTTTGACACAAAAGAAAAAACCTCTGAGTTTGTATGATATAGCGCCATAATCATACTCTGCTTCGGCTTGCTTCTTATCCTCCATTGACTTGCGTAAATTATCTACAACCCAAAAGCCAAAAAAGTACTGTAAAAAGTCGCTGAACATAGCGACTAACGCAAGAATTCCTATCGCCAACAGATTTTTCTTGAGCCACAACGGAAGTGGCTGGGAGATTTCGGGTTTACCAATTAACAGGCCCCAAGTGATAGCAAGAAGACCTATCGACATAGTACGAACTTGCGTACTAATCCGGTCACAAATCCAATTCAAATCTTCGATGACCTCTTTTAAGGTTGGCACTCAATACTCCTATCTTATCTTTTCCTATGCCCAGAATAATGTCCTGTTTTGGACGGTTTTTTCTTCGTCGCTTTCTTTGCTTTTTTCTTTGCTTTTTTCTTTGATGCCATCAAAGTATCTCCCTTAAAAATTAACATTCCGAACAATCTCAAATTCCTACGCACCATACTATTGAATTGCCGCCTGACGTCAAACAATATTTTTTCAGCTTTATTATACGGAGTCTATCGCATATAATATCCCTCGAAGTGTGATATATACGATCGGCAACATTTTAGGGAGACAAATATGGAATCCGAATTCTTATCAGAATCCACGAGGAAATTGAGGAAATCACTTTTGATTGCAAGCCTAATTGGTTTTGCAATTTCATACGCTGGATTGAGAGTGTCAGAAGTATCGTTATTAGGTTCTAAACTTGCTATTACAAAGTTCGAGGTTATTCCAATATTACTCGGCATCATCGTCCTTTACTTTCTGGTGACATTTATCATTTTTGGATTTTACGACTATGCTCAATCGAATCGGAAAATTCGTATCGATTATTTAGATAGGATTTCAAAAGGAGAAGAATATTCTTGGCCCGGAATAAAGTCAGCATTAGGGGACTTAGAAGCCGAATTAGAAGACATAGAAAACGAGATTGAGAGGAGGTCATTAGAGGGGCCAGAAGTACCACACAAACTCAACCGCATGAAACGGGAGAAAGAACAGGAAATATTTAAGTTAAAGAGAATATCGGAATTTTACGAGTATAATAAGGCTTCTATGTTTGAGCGTTTTAGACTTAGAGGTATGAGAACATTCTTCGATTTGTTTTTCCCTATTATTGTTGGTATTTTCGTCGCTATACTTCTTTTCTTTTATACCGAGATACCGGAAGTAGAAGCCACAACACCCAAACCTGCAAAAGAGGTCACTATAGGTTTAAGATTAAGTTTAGACGATGCAAATAACGTAACATCTTATTCACTGATAGAGAAACCAGCAAGTGATGAGGGAGACTAATATGGCAAGAGCTGATGACGAAAAACTACTAAAAGAATATGAATCTGTGAATGGTACAGCACAGAGGTTCTGCGATGCACTCGTAGAAAGAGAAGAAGGGGTCAGGTTTTTCTTTTTGCTGTTGACGAGAAGTTCTTTATGTTGTAGTATTTTGGTATGCCAAGAAAACCACGAATAGAATACGAAGGTGCAATTTACCACGTTATGAATCGTGGCAATTATCGAGATGACATTTTCCTGGTAGAAGGTTCCGGGGCAGTTTTTGAAAAGACCTTGTTTGAGGCGTGCGGCCGGTTTGGCTGGATGCTACACGCCTATGTTGCCATGTCGAATCATTATCATTTGGCTTTGCAAACACCCGACGCAAATTTAGCCAAGGGAATGCAATGGTTTCAGAGTACTTTCGGGAACCGTTTTAATCGCCTGATTAACCAGCGGGGACACATTTTTCAGGGCCGGTATAAAGCTTTACTGATCGAGAGCAACCACTACCTCCTTCAGGTTGTGAACTATATCCATTTGAATCCGATCCGTGCCGGTCTTGTACATATCATTCAGTTGCAGAACTATCCGTTGAGTAGTTTTCCAAAGTTTTTTAAAAAGAATCGCCCTGCGTGTTTGCAGTGTGAAGATTGGCTGGCATTGGCCGGAGATCTTAAGCCCACAGCCGCTGGTATGCGGTGCTATCATCAGTATTTGAAGTATTGCCATGAATCGAATCCTGAGAAGCAGAACGCGATGTATGAGCAGCTTTGTCACGGCTGGTATATTGGGACAAAAGAGGGGAAGAAGTCTCTTGTTAAAAAAGTCTCTGACGGCCCTGCTGCTTCGGGTGGCGGTATCGGTCGTTTTGGGGACGCTGGCGGTGAGGTTCGGTTGGCTCAGGGATTATTGAAATTAGACAAGACGAACGATGATCTTATCACAGACGGCAAATGCTGTGAATGGAAGGTTGTTCTGGCCAGTTGGATAAAGTCTCAGTGCGGCGTGAGTAATCAGTGGTTGAGTGACCATTTGCACATGGGCAGCATATATACGGTAAGCCGTGTAGTGGCACAGGAAAACAGACGGCCTAAAGGACGAAGGAAGCTGTGGCGCAAACTTCTAACCGCAAATAGATAAGCCTGACCCCTATCTCCTTCCCCAACTGAAAATGTCGGCCAACGCTCATCCAGATATTAAATCTCTTTTATAGCCCTCAACATCCTGTCTAGTTTCTCAGGCTTTAATGAAGCTTTACGTGCTGTTTCTTCGTCAATATACTTCTTGTCCAATAACTTTTTGAGAGAGTAATTAAAATTGCGCATGCCATCTTTTGTTCCGCTTTCTATAACTTCCGGCAACTTATATTCTTCACTTTTTTCGATATACATTTTTACAGCAGGTGTATTAATAAGGACTTCTGTTGCAGGAATTATTCGAGTACCTTGTTTTTTGCAAGGTATTAACATCTGATTCATTATGGCTATTAATGTGGCACTCAGATTCTGCCTTACTGCATATCTTTGATCCGGAGGAAAGAAATTAAGTATTCTGTAGAAGGTCTCAGTAGCTGTTGTGGTATGTAGAGTGCTAAAGACAAGATGACCTGTTTCAGCTGCGGCAATTGCTGCTTCAACAGTATCACAATCTCGCATTTCTCCTATCATTATAACATCGGGATCTTGCCTGACAACAGCTCTTAGTGCATCTGCGTAACTATGAAAGTCCCCGCCGTATTCTCTTTGATCTATCCATGACATTTTATTATTTATAAGATATTCAATAGGGTCTTCAATTGTGACGATGTGCTTTTTCTCATTTTGATTAATGTAATCCATCATAGCCGCTAATGTAGTGGATTTTCCGCTCGATGTCTCTCCACCTATCACAATAATACCTTTTGGTCTCAGGCGCATTACCTTTTCATATACCCGGGGCAGATTCAACTGGTCAAATGTAGGAATTTCTGATTTGATTCTTCTCAGAGCAACAGTCATACAGCCTCTTGACTTGTACAGTTCTATCCTATACCTGACTTTTGCTCCAATATCCGGTTCATAGGCATAATCTACATAACCCTTTTCTTCATATTGCTTTTTGACTCTATCATTCAAGGTAGGTTCTACTGCCTGCTCAATTGCTTGCTTGCTCAATGGCTCTGAGTCAAGACTCATTAACCTGCCAGCTACCCTAAAGTAGGCAGCTGCATCTGAAGTTAAATGTATATCAGAAGCATCGTACTTTTCAGCTTCTACAAATAGTTTGTGCAATAAATTGTCTTCTACCATTTTATTTACTCCCTCAATAGAGATGAACGAATAAGTACTTTAAACCTTTTGCCGCTTTTGAATTAGTTCACTAGGTGACATTATGAAACCCTTTTATTACTACAAATCCCAATTTTGCTCATATCAAGTCCTGGGGGATATCTGGGGGCATCATACTTATTTTCTGTCGCGTACACAACGGCAAAAAACTAAAAACCGTTAAATGACAGAAACCGCATGGGCAGCGAAGCTGCGCCATCCTTGTTTGTCATTGACTATTTACAATTTACTATTGTCTATCTTAATGATTATCAACAGGACGCAATACGCAGAACGCACGACGCTCGACGATTAAAGGCCGCCGTTTCACGGAGATTTTTCTATTATTCACTTAATATTGAACTATTGTGATGTTATAATATACACTAAACATACGAATATGAGGTTTGATTGATAATGATGAATCGATAATGAAGAAATAAAAAGTAACAATATCAGTCTATAACAAAAGATTTCCGGGGCCCATTCGACTGCGCTCAGGGCTGGCTCTTTCGGCCTCGCAATGGCGATTTTTTTCGTGCCAGGCGCTGCATTCTGATTACAGCATAGGGCGGTTTTGCCATTCTCAGCAGGACGCCTTATGGTGCTGTGAAAACAGGAATCCAGGGCTGTCAACGTCTTTGGATTCCGCATCGAGTGCGGAATGACAAGTCCGAAAGCTTATTTGAAAGGATGCTATCTGAAAAAACAAAACCAAAGCCGGCCTTTGGCCGGAAATTCTAAACACTAAGCTCTAAATCCGAAACAATGGTATTAAACATAGCTTAGTTGAAAAAACAAAGCCAATATTAATATGGGTAATGTGGTATTAAATCAGTAATGGCAAGGGTTTATGGAGTTTTTGTTGCTTTTTGACGGTTTTGGGCATGAAAAAACAAAGCCAAACAAACCCAAACAAAGCCAATTTCGGGCTAATTCCAGAGCCGGATGAAGCAAAATTTGGAGGGAATGACTCAAACCAATGAATTTCCAACTTGTCCATTCCCATCACAATAGAAAAAGGGTATAAAACGAGCTATGAAATTAGCTACTTATTCAAAAGAAGGATCAGTTTCCTGTGGGATACTAACCGGCGAGGGACTGATCGACATCATCTCGGCGTGGGATGGTGCGGATCCGCCGCGAAGCGTCAGAGAGATTCTGGAACGAGGCCCGGCGTGTCTTGACAAACTTGCCGGGCTGGAAAAATCCGCCGGGGAGCTGATACCGCTCGATTCGGTTAAGCTTCTGGCGCCGATCCCCCGGCCGGGAAAGATACTTGCTTTAGCTGGAAATTACGTCGAGCATATCAAAGAGGCCGGTCTGAAGCTCGGTCTTTCGGATTCGCCGCGTTTAACGACCGTGCCGAGACCATTTATTATGCCGGCAACGGCAGTGGCAAATCCCGGCGACGAGATACCCTGGCCTGCTTACAGCGAGACGATAGATTATGAACTCGAACTTGCGGTCGTAATCGGCCGAAGAGCCAAAGCCGTAGCGACGGAGAAGGCCCTGGATATAATCGCCGGCTATACCATTGTCAACGATGTCTCAGCGAGGACCGTGACTTTCAAGAAGAACCGCGCAAAGCGGCCCTGGGACGAGTTCTACGACTGGCTTAACGGAAAATGGGCGGACGGTTTCTGCCCCATGGGGCCGTACCTGCTGACCGCCGACGAAATCGAGGATGTGCAGAATCTCGATATGAAGCTGACAGTCAACGGCGAGGTCCGCCAGAAAGCGAACAGCTCGCAGATGATTCATACGGTGGCGCAGATTGTTTCGTTCCTGAGCCACCTGATGACGCTCGAACCGGGTGACATCATCGCTACCGGCACGCCGTCCGGCGTAGGCTTCGCAACAGGCAATTACCTGAAAGCCGGCGACCGAATCGAAGCAACAATCGACAAGCTCGGCATCCTGACCAACACACTCGGTCCAAAACCAAAAGAATTCTACGAACCGCTTGTTTAATTTCGACAGTGCGAGCGGACCCCGGAACTCCGAGATCCGTTCATGCCGTTATATCTGTTATGACAGTGACGCTATTGGTTTGCCTTTTCGCCCTACTTTGAATTTGATGAGCCCGTTGTCTTTTTTGGTGCCAGCTGCTTCTGCCGCTTGAACTCTAATGTAGTTCCCGGGTCATAATCGAGCGCGCCATATTCGTCCAGTCCGTACAGTTCCAACTTCATCGTATTGGCGTCGACATTCGAATAGACGAATCCCATCCTGGAAACCTCGCCGTATTCACCGGCATGCTCGCTTTTCATTGTAGCCCTGCCGTACTCTGCATCCCAGATGCCCTTGCCGTTACCACCTTTGGAATCTACCCCTATCTGGACCACCCGCTCCTCGGAAGCATTGAAGAAGATGATGCCGTGATACTCGAAGTCGAATCCTTTGAAATGTACGCTAAGTACGTGCGGTTTTAGCTCCCATTTGTATTCGATCGCGTACTTTTGGCCGTCAGGTGACTCGCCGGCCCATTTGCCGACGATCCATTCACAACCTGACTGTTCCATCAGAGAAGCCAGGCTCTCCTGTGCCGTTGCGGCCGAATTCCAGATGATAAGACCAACTACCGCTGCCAGAAAAATCCTTGTCACGTTCCTTTTCAGTCCTGTTTTGCTTTGTGGATTCATAATGCTTGGTTCCTTTCTTTCGTCGAGAATTTACAATTAGTGGCTACACATGTCACTCGCAGATGTGTCCGGTGACTCAACGAGTAAGTTCCACCTCAATTTCTGCTACTGACATACTTTCCGTTTTCTGTTTTTGTTCCGTTTTGGAGGCGTTACCGGCTTTTTGGGGAGGCTGCTTTTTCTGTCGCTTGAACTGAAGCGTTGCCCATGGCTCATCGGCCTGCTCGCCGTTTGCCTGGATCTGGTAAACCGCCACCTTCATTGTCTCGGCGTTGACTTTCGAGTTGGACATTGCCACCCTCATAGTTTCGCCGTCTGCCTGGGTACGTTCGCTTTTCGAGATGGTTTTTTCGCCGTCAATTTCCCACGTGCCTTTTGCTGTACCGCCCCTGTTATCGACTCCGATCTCGATGACTTTTTGCTCGGACGGCACATAGAAGATCATGCCGCGGTAAGCATATTCTCCCATTTTAAAATCAACGGTGGCCAGGTACCTGTCAAGGCCCCATTTATACGTCATCTCGATCTCCTGGCCGTCGTCGGTGGTGGCCGTCCATCTGCCTATCATCCAGTTGAAGCCCGCTTCTTCGACAAGGTCGCCCAACTTTTCCTGAGCTGCCACGGCGGAAGTCCAGATAAGAAGGCCTGTAGCCAATAACAGAAAGGTTCTTGTCAAGGTCACGCTCATTACTGCGGTTTTCGGTTGGTTCATTGCCCTTTGATCCTTTCTTTGATTGAGATTCAAATTACCAGGCTCACCCTTACGGCAGAGCCTTTAAATCACTTTGGCAGCATACCATATTTGACGTTAGATAGCTACTTATCTTGAAAATATTTTTCAATATCCGGCCGAGTTCTGCAAAAAGGACATGATGCCTGTTGCCGTAGTTTCAAATATCCAGCTTAGAGATTGCGATACCGGAAAATATCGGCGATGAGGAAACAAAAAAGTTGCATTCATAGTAAAAATATGGTACATTGTCCTAATAAGGGCTCGGAAAAACGGCCGGGGCGACTTAATTAAGTAATTCCCTTAAGAATTTATTGCGATACGCACGTTGATGGCAATGTAAGGGATTGCTGATACCATCACCATGCTATTATGCTAAATACCACAAGGAGAGTTCTTTTGTCAGCACCAACATACTGAGACAGCACTTTGAAAGGCAAAATAAAATGTAGGATAGAGCAAGGGTAATCCGGCGCAATGTTAAAGGATTTACACTAATCGAACTGCTTGTGGTTATCGCGATCATTGCTGTCTTATTGGCAATCATAATGCCCGCCATGCGAAGAATCAAAGAATCGGCAAAGCAAACTATCTGTAAATCAAATTTAAGAAATGTTGGACTAGCGCTGTTCATGTATTTGGACGACAATGATCGAAAATTACCCAATTACCACAGCGCGAACGGTTTTCTCTGGTACGATGCAGGAGGTAATTTACTACCCCTTAGCAACAGCAATGCATATTGGGGTATTATATATAAACCATACCTGAAAGAGACAAAGATTTTTAACTGCCCGAGCTTACGGCGTGTTCCATCGCTGATATATGACGTCGATCCTGAAGCGATTCAGGAAGCGGCGTTTGCTCTTAATTTTCACGAGGATGCCAGGGGTAAAAGTACGAATGATCTGCGGCCTTCGGAATTTATCTTTTGTCACGACCATATGGAACCGAGAGTCGAAAACAACGAACAAGACATGTTCCATAATAATGACACACCCGGGGCTATGAATTTGGTGCATTATCGAAAAGGAGGTGGCCGTTCAGAACAATATCGTGACATTTTTAGACATAGTATTAGAATTAACGAACCCTTTAAGACTGGCGGGAAAGCGAATATTCTGTGGCTGGATGGACGTGTTACTACTCTTGACGAAACGACAGGGGACGATGTACGTATGCGATGGTACACAGGAACAAAAAAAACAATCAATTCCGGTAGCCCGTAGCCGGGATGCAATAAACTTCCTTCCTCACCGCCTCGCCGTACTGGGATAAATTTAGACGGTAAAAGCTATTATTCATCCTTGTTATTGCATAAACGGCAATTGAATATTTCCTTATGATATGTGTCTTTCTATTCTTGTGCCTTTAAACTCAAGGCTTATAATTTATTATTCGGTGATAAGATGAACGATCAAAGCAATACAAACGAAGGAGCTTGCAGAGCAAGTTGGCAGAACTGCGGCGTTCAAGCCGACGCCGAGATGTTAGACATCGACAAGGCCGAAGATGCCATTGCCCCCCTGGACGAGCAGACTACTCGGATAAGAGAGCTTATTACTCGCTTCGAATCATGCTATCACGAGGCCGACAAGGAAGCCGAGCGGATTGTCGGGGCCATCGGTGCAGGATGCTGCCCGGAGGAATCGGACGAGCGGCCGCCAGAGCGAAAAAAGGAGCTGGAAAATTGCCGGCTCATACTTTCTCGCTGGTGCCAGGATCCGTCTGTTCGGGGCATGAACCTCGATGTCGGCGGCATTGCAGCAGATGAACTATTGAACGCCATTGGCCAAGCCAGCCCCTTAAAGATATGGCAGTTGCAGCAAATCGTTGACAAGGTCGTCTCGGCGCTGGATCCGAGCCGGCCCTATCACAATATTGCCCTGGATCTCGGGGATTACGGCGAGCCGGGAGCGAATCCAGCCGGAAAACACTACAACGACAACACGAGCTTCCTCGAACAGACAAAAGCGATTACCATCCACGATACGGTCGATGGCCAAAATGCCGGAATATCCTTAGCGATGGCTATCGATCTTTTTATGCCGTGTCACTGGGACTTCGCCGGAGCCCTTGCGATTCTCCTTAAAGCGATTGGCGGAGAACTCCATCCGGAGCGGCCGTACGCATGCTGTGCGAGAAATCTCAGGCTCAGCCCCCTCTATGGCAGACTCGCAATCATCTCGAATACGCTCGGGATCTTCTGGAAGGGCAATGAGCCGAGTGAAAACATAGATCGCGAACTCTTTGCATCTTTAAGAGAAGCTACGCCCGTAAAACGCTGGCTGGCGGCGTCCATGGATAAGACCATGAGATTGCAATTGCAGGCCTCTTCCGATTTCTGGCTTCAATTCAGTTAAAAGTAAAAACCGCACAGGCAGCAAACCAATCGGCACAATTTATTGTCTCAGGAGCATCCCTGATATTTGCGTTCTTCAATCTGCCCTTCCTGGCAGAATTCGGCATAATTGGGGCCGCAAAGACAGCTTTTCGGCCATCCTTTAGCCTTATCGTTAAGGTGGCGATTTATAAAAGCCTCAGTCTCGCTTTTCGCCCTGTGACCTATTTTAATTATATCTTGAGAATCCATATCCTGACTCTTTCGCCGGTAATCTTAGTAACAACTAAAACCTCTTTCTTTCATATATATAGACGCTCGTATTTGCATTTTATTAACAAAATTCCAAAAAATATCTCAAAATACCGGATTCGAAGTTGAGAAAACGATTTTCGTTGAACATGACCTTTCGGACGCCTGATATCCTGCCGGAGCCGGATACCAACGAAAACCGTGCCCCCTAAACTTGAACGATAATTATACTTGGGAGCAATATAATTTTCCCGTCTTAACAACAGGCCGCAAAACCACTCCCTCTCGTTTGACCCATTATGCTCATCTTTACATTTGTTTATCTTTTTACTTTCACACATTGCTGTGCGTTTGTGCCTCTTTTTTTGTCTTCGAAAAATTTTTACTTTTTTAAAATTTTATAGTTAACATTTTGCTTTGAGAAACGCTGTACATATAGAGACACAGACCGGTCTGGGGAAGTAATAGTGGACACGATTGGCCGCGAGCAACAGCTCGCGGCCAAGCCCCGTCCTTGACCGGCTTGGCCAACTCAATCAAGCGGAATTGGAACTAATGATCGAATCTTCTCTTTTGCACAGATTCAACTCTTTTCGGATTTAGTCCTAAGGACTCCTTATGGAGAGCTTCGTGCTTCGGATTTCCGACCGAAGATCGGCAGATTGGCTTTGAATTGGCTTTGTTTTTTTGTGGCCCGCAGGGCGATATATTGCCATAATATCCTTTCAAATAAGACTTTGCGCCAATTTAACCAGCCGGTAAATTGGCTTTGTTTTTTCAACTTGGCTTTTCAACCCCCAGAAAATCTGGGGGCTAAATAATATTGGCTTTGAATTGGGTTTGTTTTCACCAAGTGTCCAATCCGATATATTTCTCGTATCTCCTTGTTATAATTGATATTACGTTCATTTTGCCCCTTAAAAAATTGGGTTTGTTTTTTCAAATTAACCTCGATTTTTCGTCGTTTTCTACTCTTTTTCACCTGTTTTTTGCATTATTCTGCCTTTTGTTCTTCTGTATTTCTCAATTCTACATTCTAAATTCTCAATTCTTTGGACCCGGCACCAGTGGTGCAGGCTAAAATTCGTATTGCGTTCTGAGTTCTGCGTAATTCTGAATTCTGTCTCCTGTATTCTGTATTCTATTTGTTCTACATTATACGAATCTAAACGCAAAAGGGCGGGGGAATTTCAAATAAATCTCCATTACAAGGCGATCTTTACCGCGGAGAACGCCGAGGACGCAGAGACAAAAATTCATATAGATAAAAGCCAGGATTCACGAAGAAATAAAGAAACAGTGAATGGTTAATGGTATTTGGTATTTAGACTAACGACCAACGACTATATACTAACGAATAATTCTAACCGCAGATGAACGCTGATAAACGCAGATTTCAAGTCGTATTTTGTAAATAGTCAATTACAAAGGCTTCGTGTAACTTCCCATTCGACAAGCTCAGGGCAGGCTGTGTCTTCGTGGTAGAAAAATATAAAAATATTGCTTTTTTATCATTTACGGGTATTATATTACCAAAAGCGTAATACACCACTGAACGCGAAACTTCCTTGAATCGCCTTATTGTCATGCCGTACCTGTTTAAATTGTTTATTTCGTTGAAGGAAGGCTTTCGAGAATTAGATTTTTAATAAGACTGTGATACTTAAATTTTAATAGGTAAATGAGAAAAAAAGTACCGGACACCTTTAATCCTCAACCCGAAAAATCCGTCGAGTAGATGCACTATAGCTCTTATGCTTAGGCATTCTTTGTATTCCCTGTTGCTTCCCTCTTTCGATTGGGGAGTGTCACAATATTCTGCCATACTAAGAGCATCAACACCTCTCACAGAACCAGACGTACCGATTTCCAGCATCCGGCTCGCTTGCACGCTTTCGCTCAAATCTTCCAAAACTGATAACACGCGTCTTCTCAGGGTGCAACTCAAGTTCGAATTTAGCAAATCTTTTCCGAAGCATATTTAGGATGCATTGTGCTTGTCTGGCATCTTCTACCATGCAGATAAAATCATCGGCATAACCATCCGTAAAGCCTGGTCCGAAATAGAATCAATGTGTTGCGTGAAGAGTAAGGTATGATATATTGGAGAATATGATAATAAACGATGAGGTATTTAACATGAACTTTTGAATAATTAAAGACAGCTACCTGTCTCAAATAGAGTGGAATTATCGTTTGTAAAATAAAGAGGATTCTATGAAAACAAAGAATATATGCGTTATGACACTGATTGTTGTATTTGCTTGCACCGTAAGCTATGCTGATAAGACATCTTCAATTAGATTGGAGATCGAGCAGCTTACTTCCGGTCAGAAACACCATTTCTTTGGTTATATCGGTCAGTGCCTGACGATTCCGTGGAATGCGGACGGCCGGTATATACTGGGCCTAGAGATCGACCGCATCGATCGATTGCCCACGCCGCAAGAGTATGCAATGGTAATACTGGTTGATACGGAAAAAAACAACCAGATTATTCGTCTGGATAAATGTTATGCCTGGAATCCCCAGCAGGGGACCATGTTCTATTGGCATCCGCTGAAGCCGCAGACACAGTTTTTCTTCAATGACCGGAATGTCGAAACGGGCAAGGTATTTACGGTCTTGTATGATATTGAGGAAAAGAAACGTGTGTGCGAATACCGGTTTGATGATACGCCTGTCGGTAACGGGGGAGTGGCAGCGGATGGGTCGGCGTTTCTTGCTATCAACTACGGGCGGCTGGCCCGGTTGCGGTTGGTGACGGGATATCCGGAAGCACTTGACTGGTCCCAAGATGAAATCGCACCAGCCAACGACGGGATATTCGTGGTGGATATAAAAACCGGCAAGAAGCGTTTACTGGTGTCCTATCGTCAACTCGAAGCGAAGATAAAGCAACGCAACCCGGATTTTGAGCATAGCGGGTTATTTATTAACCATACGCTCTGGAACCGGCAAGGCAATCGTGTTTACTTCTTTGCCCGTGCCGGTTGGGATGGGAAGAGTAAAGGCAAGCGTACCAACATCCCCTTCAGTATTTACATTGACGGCAGCCATCTGCAACTGCACGAAAAGCATATCGGGGGTCATCCGGAATGGGCTGAGGAGACCGTTCTGATCGGCAGAGAAAAGAACAAGCAAGTTCTCTATGATATGGAAAAGAAAACGGTCGTCGGGCAAATTGGTACGCCGGACATGTTTCCAAATCCCGAAGGCGATATTTCACTGTCGCCAGACGGCAATTGGTTTGTAAATGGGTACAAGCAAAACAACAAAAACTATTATGCCGTGTATCGGCGCAGCGATGGTGCCTTTGTTCGCAGCGAAGGTATCGATAAAGGTCAATACAGTGGTAATATTCGTATTGACCCGGCACCGCGCTGGAACCGTACCAACGATGCGATCCTCATTCCCGGCATTGTGAAAAATAAAACCCGACAGATGTTCTTACTCCATGTGATAACTCCGCAGAAATAACTGTGGAAATAATTAGCAAATTGAAAGGATATATATGATGCGACAATATCACGTCATGGTTTGCCTAATCTTTGTTGGTTTGTTCACCTCAGACATTACGGCAAAAGTTGAAGTTGACCAGGATTCCAAGGAAAAGGGCAAGATCGTCACGTTGATGACCTACAACCTGAAGTTTGCCAGTCCCACGTTTAAGCCGTCCTGGGAAGTACGGCGTGATATGCAGGTTGATATGATTCAACAATATAGCCCCGATGTCATTGGCACTCAAGAGGGCTTGAAGGGGCAGATCGATTATTTAATGGAGCAATTGCCTGGCTATGTTGTGATTGGTGAGGGCAGAAAAGGGGGGGATGACGACGAGCATATGGCCATTTTTTTCAAACGAGATAAATTCCGCCTCCGTGAAATGCACAGTTTCCAGCTTTCAGAAACGCCAGATGTCATTGGCAGCGGCCCGGAGGTCAATCCCCGGATGGTAACCTGGGTTCGCCTGTCATTGATTAACAAACCCGCTGAAGGCAAAACCTATCCCTATCCTTCTGATTACCGGGGGCATTGGGCTAATACTCAGGAATTTTACCTGTTTAATACACATCTCTTCAACCGAAGAGACCAAGCAATGGCAAGGTTGAATAGCGCAAAATTGATTATGGAACGTATCAATTTCTGCAATCGCTTTGGCGAGTGGACCAAGGAACGTCCAGTATTCTTGATGGGTGATTTTAATACCAGACCAGGGGGTGAGGTCTATAAGACCTTTGTTGGCGATAAAAATACCGAGGATGCTCTCTTGCTAAAAGACAGTATTAAAGGCGGCAGCGGTATTGACTGGGTACTCTACAGAGGAAATGTAGAGGTTCTCAAATATGAGCAAGTGGATTACAATGTAAATGGTGTTTATCCGTCTGATCATAAACCCATATATGTAGAATTCCGTTTAATATCTTTATAAAAAATGTATCGAAAAAAATAACTTGCAGGACAAGTATCCTGAAAAAGTTAAAGAGCTGACAGCCCTGCTGCAAAGTTATGTTAATGCTGGCAGGAGCACGCCCGGAAAAAAACAGCAAAACGACGGATCAACACCAATAACAAAAAATAAGTAAAAGGGAAGTGTTATGCCGACAATAGCCGTATAACTGAGCTAAGATATAGAATGTTATATGGGAAATCCTTGAGGATATAGATATGAGAAAGGCACCTCTATGAAAAAGAATTTACAGAACAGAAGAGAGTTTTTAAAAGCGGCAGCGATGTCCATAGCAGTTACGGGTTTGGCCGGATGCTCGGAAGGCATGCAGAGTTTTGGAAGAAAAGGTGTTAAACCTAATGTTCTTTTTTTTGCGTTGGATGATCTGTGTGATTGGGTTGGGCCCAATGGGTATGAGCAGGCTGTTACACCCAACATGGACCGCCTGGCTGCTTCCGGCGTCACTTTTCTGAATGCTCATACTGCAGGCATATTCTGTGCGCCGTCGCGGTCGGCCATCTTCACCGGGCAATATGCAACGACAACCGGATGTTACAAGACACAGGTCTATCACCAAAACAAACCGGAGATTCAACCTTTACAAGCAACATTCCAGAAAGGCGGCTACCGAACGTATGGTGCCGGTAAGTTGTTTCATCATCCTGCTGGTTTCGTTGACCTTCGTGGATGGGACGAATACTTTGTACGCAGCCAGGCTCAGAAGGAAAGCGGCTGGGGACTCAACAGTTGGTCAACCAAAGATCCAATTCTTCCGAAGCCATACCCTAACAGCATTTTTAATCATGATCGAAAACCGGCAAACAACTTTTTCCTCGAATGGGGTAAGGTCCTCAACAAAGACGAGGAAAAGATGGCTGATACGATCCGAACTAATTGGGCCTGTGACCATTTGCATAAAAAACACGACAAGCCGTTCTTTTTGGCCGTTGGACTCTATACACCTCATTTTCCCAACTATTGTCCGGAAAAGTACTTCGATCTTTACGATCCTGAAAAGATCAAGCTGCCGCCCTATAAAGCGGATGATCTTGACGATTTGCCACCAGCCGTGCGTAAGGCCAAGATCGCCCGAGGAGCCCATCATCGCCGCCTTGTTCAGCTTGATGCGGTTGAAGATGCGATTCACGGTTATTTGGCATGTGTCTCGTATGCTGATGCCATGCTTGGGCGTCTGGTGGATGCTTTAGAAAAAGGGCCAAACGCCGGCAATACAATTATCGTCTTGTGGAGTGACCACGGTTACCATCACGGCGAGAAAATGGACTGGGGTAAGCATACCCTCTGGCAGCGTACCTCAGGTGTACCTTTTATCTGGGCCGGTCCCGGTGTCAAGTCCGGCGCTACGGTTAAGTCCACGGTTAGCCTGATCGATATGTACCCGACATTTGCCGAGCTCTGCAGCCTGCCCGCTCCAACCGGCCTTGAGGGAACTTCGCTCGCACCGGTTCTGCATAATCCCGCAGAAGCAAAGGATCGAAATGTCCTGCTGCCGGGAATGTATCCCGATGAATATGCGATCATTAATCAGGACTGGCGGTACATCCATTACAAAGATGGCACCGAGGAACTCTATGATGTCAAACGGGATTTTAACGAGTGGTATAACCTTGCCGGCAACAGCAAATATGCAGCCATAAAAGACAAACTAAAGACCGCTTCTCCGAAGTCATTTGCACAGCCCGGCCCGGAGAAGAATACATTAAGACTGAAAGTAAAAGATGAAACTTTTCATTGGGAACCGAAATAAGCTTTAGTGCTTGCCGCCACTTAGATTGTAAGTAGCGGTTTAATCCGACTTATATGGAAATGAGGAAACCAGATGGCTGCTCAACATGCAGAATGTTGTACGGTGGAGTTGCCATTTTTATGTTCTTTCAACTAAGATATACAATGTTATAATGGAAATCCCTGAGGATATAGATATTAGAAAGGCGCATTAGTGAAAAAGAATTTACAGAACAGAAGAGAGTTTTTAAAAGCGGCAGCGATGTCCATAGCAGTCACGAGTTCGGTCGGATGCTCAGAAGATATGCAGAATTTTGGAAGCAAAGGTGGTAAGCCTAACCTGCTGTTTATCATGACTGACCAACAGCGGTTTGATACACTGAGTTATGCCGGTAACAAAATCCTGAATACGCCTAACCTTGACAAACTGGCTCGTCAGGGTGTTTACTTCGAAAAGACCTATACGCAGTGTGCTGTTTGCGGGCCGGCCAGGGCATCGATGCTTACAGGTCACACGGTGGCGCATACCAGGGTGATTTCAAACAAAAAGGCATATGTTCCGGAGGACACCGGTGTTATGCCCATGAAAACATACGATGAGATTTTATCAGAAAACGGATACGAATGTGAATATTACGGCAAATGGCACGCACCCATCTTTCGGGCAAGGCTCTATAACAATCCGGTAACAATGGCAGGGATACATAAAACAGAATTGGGACCGGGCCATAAAGAAGCATATATGCAATATCTCAATCCATTGTATCCTGATAGAGAACTCAAAGAAGGAGAGTTAAAAGACACGCTCACAGACAGACCCTATTTGCCTGATCCAATTGATAGACGATTTGACCTGAAGAAAAAGGGTAAGGATTCAAACATCAAAGTCGGACAATCGGATATTCATGGGATCACAAAGATTCCCGCCCAATACCATATGCCGGCTTTTGAAGCAGGCGAAGCAATTCATGCATTAGAAAAATTAAAAGATAAACCGTTGAGTATTACCTGTTCGTTTCATCACCCGCATCCTCCGTACCTGGCTACAGAAAAATATATAAAAATGTATCCCCCGGAGAACATGGTTCCCCCGATAAACATTAATGATGGCATGGCAGATTCGCCTTATATAAATATGAAAAAGAGGACCGACGAAAAATACTCTGATCCGAAAATGATTCAATACTTCATGTCGGAATATTACGCTTTGATTAAAGAAATTGACGACTGGGTTGGGCAGATCTTAAACAAACTCGATGAACTTGGATTAACAGACAATACCCTGGTTATTTTTACCAGTGACCATGGTGAAATGCTGGGGAGCCATGGGATGAGGGGTAAATTCTGTTTCTATGAAGAATCGTCTCATGTCCCCATGATGATCCGGTTTCCCGGAAGAATTAAGCCGGGAACAAAAGTTAAAGCTCCGGTTTCAAACATGGATTTGTTCGCAACCATCCTGGATTATCTGGATATGCCCACTCACCCCTCAGATGGCAGCAGTCTCCGCGGTCTGATTGAAGGTACATTCAATGAAGATAATACATATGTGGTTACGGAATGGCTCAGCGACCTGCAAGGCAAACCGTCTCACATGGTTTTAAAAGACGGCTGGAAATTAATGCGGCCCGACGACTCGGCCAAAAAAGTAAGAAAGGCCTTATACAATCTTAACGATGATCCTCATGAGCTAAAAAATTTGCTGGCAGACAGAGCTGATTCAAAAGCATATGCCGTAAAAGTGACGGAACTGGAAACCTGCTTCCAGGACTGGATGATACGGACGAACCTCAATAGGCACTGATGCTTAGTATAAGCTATTTGAATTGGCAGAAATCTATGGAAGTTTTCAGAAAACCACTGGGCACATTAGTTTGCAGAAAACTCAAAGCGTCACACTACACTACGTCAGCTCCGGGAGCACCAGATGGCCAGTATGTTATCATTCAATACAACACGAATTTCGCAAACAAGAAATCCGCCGTCGAGACGGTCACGCCCATGATGGATAAGGACGGCAAATGGCGAGTGTCCGGCTACTTCATTAAGTAGTCGCAACTATCTTTCCCTGGCACGACCCGTATATGGAACGGCCGTCGCTAGGGGGGGGAATTAAAGGAGTGTCCAGTACATTTTTCGATGAGTTGTGCTTGCTAATGATAGTTTTTGATAGCCTGGAGAATGGTCAGAACTTGCTCGTGCTGCGGGATAAAATGCTCTTTCGTGTTGATTTGAAAGAAAACCCGCCGAGTGAATCGGCGGGCTAAATATTTTTTAGATTTCTGTGCATCGAATAAACCGCGAGATACAAGTCACGAGTCACGCTGCGGAGCTTTGGGACGATATCTTTTCAAGAAAAAAACCATAATAAACTTAAAAAACCCCGCAATGAATTGCGGGGCTAAATATTAATGATCAGATCCCTCGACTGCGCTCGGGATGACGAGGGGGAGTTTCACGCCGTCTTGTGGTCCATGAAACCTTCGAGTTTTCGGGACCGGACGGGGTGCTGGAGCTTGCGGATGGCCTTGGCTTCGACCTGGCGGACACGCTCGCGGGTGACTTTGAAAATTCGCCCGACCTCTTCTAATGTATAAGTGTAGCCGTCGCCGATGCCGTAGCGGAGCTTGATGATTTCACGCTCGCGGTAGGAAAGGGTTTTCAGGACCACGTCGATCCTGTCTTTGAGCATTTCCTGCGTGGCGGAGGTGACAGGCGAATCGATTTCGTGATCTTCGATAAAGTCGCCGAAGTAGCTGTCCTCGCTTTCTCCGATGGGTCTGTCGAGACTGATCGGATGCTTGGAAATCTTCAGCACCCGGCGGGTCTCCTCAATGGTCATCACGGCTTCCTCGGCGATCTCTTCGACGGTCGCCTCTCTGCCTAATTTTTGGTGCAGGACTTTGCCGGCGGTTCGCAGCCGGCTCATTGTTTCGATCATATGGACAGGTATGCGAATCGTTCGGGCGTGGTCGGCGATGGCACGGGTGATGGCCTGGCGAATCCACCAGGTAGCGTAGGTGCTGAACTTGTAGCCCCGGCGGTACTCGTATTTGTCAACGGCTCGCATCAGGCCGGTGTTGCCTTCCTGGATGAGGTCGAGAAAGCTCAGGCCGCGGTTGCGATATTTCTTGGCGATGGAGACGACGAGGCGCAAGTTGGCGCTGGAGAGCGTTCGCTTTGTTTCCTCGTATTGGGAGTAGACTTTTTCCAGCACGGCGAGTCTCTTGGTGAGCTGCGGCGGCGTTTCCATTACCAGTTCCTGGAGGCCGTTCAGCTCCTGCTTTATGGCTTCGATGTCCTGGTCGGTAATGTCACCGTTGGGGCCGGTCTGGATCATCTGCTCTAATTGATGCATTTTGTCGCAGATGCCGTGGAGCTTGTTTTTTTGCGGCTGAATCCTACTGGTTCGCAGGCTGAGCTCTTCGAGAAGTGTAGCGATTTTTCGCTTGGATCTGCGCAGTTGTTTCAATGCCTGCTTGCCCTCGCTCTTGTTTCGGTCGTTGAGAGTTTGCCGAAACAGACTTTGGTTGACCTTGAGCAGCCCGTCTACAGTTTTGATGTTTTCGGGGAGTCGTTTTTTTATCACGCTTTTGGTCATGTTTTGTACGGTGCCGACTTTAATCGTTCTATCAAAAGACATTGAGCCGTCGTTGACTTGCTGTAGTAAATCGAGGGAGTTTCTGGCACAGTAATCGCATTGGAGCATTTTTCTCCGAAAGGCCATTCGGGCCAGTTCAATTTTTCTTGCCAAAGCGATTTCAGAATTCCGCGTCAGCAGCGGTATCTGGCCCATTTGAGTCAAATACATGCGGATAGGATCGTCAATTCGTCGAGCGCCATCTTCGCCGATGAGTCGTTTTTCGAGCAGTTCATCCTCGTCTTTGATCTTTTTATCTTTGTCGTCATTTTCACCATCCAGTGATTCTTCAGCTTCATCAAACTCATCATCCCCTGCTTTCGCAGCCTGTCGCGATTCCACATCAGCCTCATCGAGAAGGCTGATTCCCCTCTCATCCAGCGTCGACAACAGCCGATCCAGGCGGACTGCACTCACGGCGTCTTCGGGCAAATCATCGTTCATTTCTTCATAGGTGAGGAATCCTTTTTTCTCGCCCTTTTTAATGAGCATTTTTATCTGCCGTTCAGTGTCATTGCCCTTGACTATCTCTGCCGACTCGCTCTCAGTCACGATTTTTTTAGCAGCCTGTTTTTTAGCAGTTTTTTTCTTGCGTGTTTTTTTTCGTTTTTTTGCCACAATTAACACCCTTGTCTATATTTTTTAAATCAATCCGTAATCGTACGCCACGGAAAGTCCATTTATTCTCAACCCGGCATAATCGCAAGCATCTCAGTGCCCCATTTGCTTTTACGGCCATTTGACCGCGGTTGTTCGCTACACCATTCCCACGTTATGCGGATTTGTCTTTTCCGTACTATCATAAACTCTTCGTAGAAACTCACTTTGATCCTCGGTACCTTCGGTCAGGCCATCTTGTTTCTGTGCCGTATACTGCTCAATTGCACTCACAGCTCCTGCCAGGCTTGATTCGAAATTGCCCTTCTTCTGACCGTCCGCTGACAATTCCATGATGCAGTTGCCAAGCTCCACAGACTCGGTCCGGGCCAGAATCTCTGTTAGTGAAGCATTAACATCGCTATCCAGCGTCTCAAACAGGATTGCAGCCACCTGCCCAAGTATCGGTACATCAAATACGTCCGCTGTAATTTTTTGTTTTACAGTCTCGTACAGTTTCGGCTCATTCAGCAGTACTTCCAGCACTTCTCGCTGAGCTGCGGCAAAACGTCCCTGCCCGTAATCGACGCCGGGCACGTTTTCACTCCGACTACCATAGCTGGCGGCTCTCTGCGCCCGTTTTAGGCGATTATTCAGCTCGGCGTTGATTTGTCTGCTGTCAAGGCCGATAATCCTCGAAATCTGATTGACTCGAAGCCCTAAGTCGATATCGGAAATTTTGCCTGCCTGCAGTCCCGTCGCGATGGTCTGCAGGTATTCATCAATGGCCGATTTCTTGCCCGCCAGGGTATCATCGGTAGCGAACTTCTCCCTGAGCCTGTCCCATTTGAACCGGAAAACGTCAACCGCCTCGGCGACGAGCCGCTCGAAGCCCTCTTTTCCCGCAGCTAAAAGGAAATCGCACGGGTCTTTGCCTTCCGGCACCGAGGCCAGCTTGATATCGATCCGCTGCGCCAGGCAGACATCCAGCGCTCGGTTGGCCGCCTCGATCCCCGCTACGTCGCTGTCGAATATCAGGATGACCTTTTTGGCGTACCGCCTTAAGAGGCGCCCGTGCCCTGCCGTGAAGCTGGTTCCAAGCGCCGCGACGACATTGCAGCAGCCGAACTGGTGCGCCATAATACAGTCAGTATAGCCTTCTACGACGACAGCCGTCCCCGTCGAGACAATTTCGTGCCGGGCCTGCTCCAGGCCGTACAGCGAATTGCTCTTGTCGAACAGTACCGTCGTCGGCGAGTTAATATACTTGGCGCTGTTATCGTCCAGCGTCCTGCCGCCAAAGCCAATCACCCGGCCGGTCACATCTGTAATCGTAAACATCAGCCGGTTGACGAACTTGTCCTGATTCTGGCCGAGGATAAGCCCCGCCTGCTCCAGCAGCTTCAATGACGCTTTTTTGGCCTTCGCCTCATTGAGAAGTCCATCCGAAGAATTGATCGCCAGGCCGAGCTGCCATTTTTCCACGCTTTCAGGACTAATTTTCCTTTCGGCGAGATAATCACGGGCAAACTTACCCATTTTATCATCGTTGAGTTTCTGTTGGAAGTATCTTGCCGCCCAGATGTTGGCCTTGGCCAGCCTGTTAGGATCGACATCCTCTATCTGCCCGTTTTGTCCTGCGTCGGCTCCGCTCGAAAGACGTCTTGGCATTTGCCTTTTTTCGAGCTTTATGCCGGCGCGCTCGGCTAATCTCTCGATTGCCTGCGGAAAAGTCAGGTTCTCTCGCATCTGAATGAATTTGAATACATCCCCGCCGGCCCCGCAGGAAAAACATTTGAATATCTGTTTGACAGGATTGACATTCATACTCGGCCGATGGTCATCGTGAAAGGGGCACAAACCCACCATTTCACGCCCCTTTTTCTTCAGGCTCACATGCTCGCCGATCACGTCAATGATATCATTGGCCTGCTGAACCTGAAGAACCATGCTGTTATCAAACATCCCTGCCATACTAAATGATTATTTATAGCTGATTATTGATTATTATTTACCATCCATGAACCAAATACGTCTGGAATCGCATAAGTTCAAACACCTCCCCCCGATAATGGGGTGGTTAAACCGGCGTAATTTATTCCGCCGGACTATATAAATATAGGCCCATTTTGCTAAAAAGTCAAGTTAGTCCCAGAAAACCTGTTTTTAATACTGCTAAACGCCATTACAAACCGAATGGACACCTGGTTAAATCAGACTAATAAAGGGGATTGTAAATTGAGAAAAGGGTATCGGATTCTGAGTGTTCATCACCCTCAATGCGGTCGAATGTGCTAAAGGAAAAACCTATTCTAACTAACCTGGGTAAGAGGAATCAGCGTGCGCCAGATCAGCAGCCACTTTCCTTTGGTACGGCCCAGAACCATCACATCATTGCCGGTCTCGTTGAAGGTCTTGCCTTCCATTTTCCATTTCGTTTCGTAGCTGTAATAGACAACTGCAACGTCGCCGAAAACATCTATTTTCATAGACAGCTCTTTGTATTCGAGAACGCTGCCGGTGGTGCAAAAATCCTCGACGCTTTTGAGATAAGTATCTCTGCCTTCGGCCCGATGAACAAAACCGGGAGGAACGATAACCACGTCCTTGTGGCAAAAGTGTTTGAGGGCCTCGATGTTACCCTTCCGAGAGGCTTCATTGATCCCTTCAACAGTTCGCCGGATTTCTTTCTTCAAATCGTTATTTGAATCAGCCAAAACACTTCTCCTTATATCCGTTTCAGGCGGCAGGCAAGGTAATATCAGCGATGGTATTTTGCCAACCGATAGTCTTTATGATTTCCATTAGATATGAACTGCAGTTGCTAATCAAGCGTTAAAATCCGCATGGGCAGGTGAGTAGCCTTTCCTACCGGACGTTAAGGTTTTTATTCAGCTCTGCTTCGATGAGCAGGTCCGGGGTTTCGAAATCGGATGAGATAAGAATCTTCGATTCGAAGGACTCTAAAGTAACGCCCCCATATATTTTGTTTCCCTGCACGTCGCAATATTTCTCAGATTCCAAATCAATCTCGACTACATCAAGCGGGGGATTATAAATGATCCGCGACCCCTTTAATTCTCCCTCATGGTTTATTTCTATTTACAGTACTCGTCAATACCTATATCGTATCCTGAACCGGCAGGGCGCGGATCCCCCTCAAAATCGTAACTTGGTGCGTCAATAGGCAAACCCTTGTCTATAGCAGGTGAATTTGACTTTAAATGAAAATCTCCCAATGAGGGATTCACGAAACAGGGGTCACCCACAGCAGGCATGGAACCATAAATCTCACACCACCAGCCCCGAAAACCATCAATCAGATTATGGTCCACATCAATTTCGCCTTGCTGATTCCTGTGCTTCGTTTCAGAAGTGTTTACTAATTGAGCTTGTTCATTCTGGCTGCATATATTGTTTCTTACGACAAGATTCTCAAATATCTCATCTCCAATATATATACCGCCTCCATTGTTATAAAAAGTGTTATTTATTACTTTACCGTGCTTCAACACTGAATTATCGTGCCATGCATTAACAAAAATTCCCCAGTTGTCATTATTGTAGGCAAGATTGTTATAAAACTTGATATTTTCAAGCTCTCCGCCGGCTTCAGATGCCACAGCAAAACCAGTCTGACAGTCGTGCACTATGTTGTCGAAAACCTCGATGTTAGAGCTGTCTTCATCCCAGGCATCTACATAAATGCCGAGTTTGTTATATGTACGATACACGCAATTTCTATATACCTTCCCATTAGAACAGCCGTCCTTCGTATCTATCCCCTCGCCTCCTGTGGAGTATTCCAACGTTTGAGTAAGACTTCCGTGGTGAACGTAATTATACCTGACTTCAAATTTGTCTATCCCGCTAAGCGATATGCATTCCTGTTGTTCGCCATTTACGGCCAGCTCAATCTCATTGCCACTAATGATTATGTCACTGCAATTAACTGTCTCTGATCCGCGCCAGGCAGCAATCCCGGAAGAAGCTGTGTTGTAAGTATAGTTTTTCTCGATGATGATGTTATTCGAATTTCCTCCCACATAGATTCCCCAGTAGGGAGAGTTTATTACCCTTAAACCGGAAACCTTGATATAGCTCTTGTCTTTCACATTAAATAATCCATACCAGTCAAACCGTATACCCGTACCGTCAATTGTCACTGTATGACCTGGATATGCGGTAAAGGTAATGAAGTTGCGGGGCGTTCCGGAATTCTGCACCCAGATTCTTTCATTGTAAGTTCCTTCTTTTATATAAACGGTTTCGCCTGCGGTCAACGTGTCAGCTGCTCTTTGTACCGTCCGCCAAGGCAACTGCTCTGTGCCGGGATTGCTGTCCCGGCCGTCGGTGGCAACATAGTAAGCATTTTCCGGCCTTGAGGAACTTTGCTCAAATATTGCTTGATCCATAGAATCGACATTGCCGCTGTAATCAAGGTCGGCTCCATCACACCAGCAATTCTCAGCGGAGCAGTCGCTGGCCAGCCATTGTTCCGCCAGTCCACCCAGCCCCCGTAGAGTCATTGTAGGCCTGTCTGGAATATCGATGCTACCCAAACCGTACTTTTGTGCCAGGTAACTTGCAACTTCATTCTTTTCTGCCGTAGTTAACTCGCAGTCGTAAACAATGATTTCTGCAATGTCGCCATTAAGGTCATTAGAGCCGCCATCAATAAATCGTGCGATATTAAAGGCGTTACTGTCAGCATTTCCTGTATCGACATCTACGACAAGACATGGGTTAGACAACCCAACAGGATTGTCCGGGAATGTCATCCCACGGTCTGTTTCAATAACTGTGCTTTCCTTGACGACTGATACGCACAGACCTCTTCGAGCGCTATCCGTACCACCACTCGGCTGCGTGGAAAATATAACAACTGATGAATCTTCAGCTTTCGAATGTAAAACGCCAACAATAAAAACAGTAGCCGTAATATTCGCTCCAAACCCGTTTTGTCCCACCAGATACTCGTTGGGCTGAAAATGCACTGCGGCCTTACCGTTAATGGCACTTGTGGAGTAACTTGGAACGGTGTTGCCGACAGCATCATTGCCATTGCCGGACTTATCCGCCCAAATGGTTACATCGCCACCATCTGCGGGATTATCATTTGTATCACCATCCCCATCAATGTCACTGGCATCCAGCCAAAGCACCGGCGTACTGACAAGGAACTCGGGTGCCGTAAAAAAGTTCCAGACGTCACCTTTATGCGTCACGGCGCCGTCGAACTCATCTACGCGCCAATAGTACGTCTTACCGGGTTCGAGGGAGCGACAGTCGAACTTGGCAAATGCCTGAGTTCTCCCTGCTTCAGCACTCGCCACGTTGTCAAAATCATTGCCCAGGAATATCGTATGCAACTCGGCGCCGGAACCAGCCGTCCACGTGAGAGTTGCGTGTGGATCTACGAAGTGGGCACCGTCGGGCGGGTCAGGATTATAAGCTTTTTCGGAGGGAACGGTGAATCTCCACACGTCGCCCCTGTGCCTGGTCACGCCGTCGATTTCCACTTCATCCACACACCAGTAATATGTTGTGCCCCGAACCAGACCGTCCGGATAAGGCGATCCGGGCAGCCCGACATCAAAATAGACAGAGGGCTGATTGCCTCGGAAGGTCTCACCGGTGCGGTTGCTGACGTCTACGAAGTTCTCGCCAAAGTAAATGTCATGCGAGTCGGCTGTGGAACCCGGTATCCAGCTCAACAGCGCCCACGTGCCGACGTGGACGGCGCCATCCTGGGGTGCGGGCTCCGTAGCGGTCGTCGAAAATCCGACGGTTACTTTCTCGAACGTGTACGTGCGCACCTCGCCCGCCGCATGCGAGGTGACGAACAGGCCTGCAAAGACGTCGGTCGCCATTTGAATATCGACGGGATTTGGCGTCGAGTCTGTCCTGACGCCATCGGGCTGCTGCACCCAGTCAACGCCGTTTGCCGAGGAGTAACCTGTAATGGTGTTCCCTTCGCGCTTCAGCCTTACCCAGTAAGGCGGCGCCGCAGTTGGATAGTCGTGTGCGCTGTACGAACTGCCGCCGGTGGCAGGCCGGTTCTGAAAGGTTAAGCCGCCTCCTTCGCCCCCGGTTATCGCCATCATTGCGTGTTTTGAGCCTGTCGTGAGCGTCTCGCGAATCATCACTCCGCCCTTGGCCCATCTGTCTGAGCCGGTGCCGCGGCTGACGACGCGTGCAGTAATCTCACCGTCCCCGGACATGGGCAGGTAGACAAAGTGAAAAGCATCAGAAGTGCCCCAGACGTCGGCCCCGTCCCCGCTTACGGTCCACGTGCCGCCGGCCTCATTTGCGCTGCCGCCGGTCGTACCTATGTCCCGTTCTGACCACCCGTCCGGTATCGCCGCCGAAACATGGCACGAAAGCAGTGCCGCCAGAATTAGTACGAATTTCTTTAACATGGTTCCTCTCCTTTCCAAAGTGTTACAGCAGGCTGCTGTTTACCGCCGCCTCTGACGGTTTCAATCCTGTATTGTCTCTTTTCCTCTTCATTGGGATTCTTGTGACACCATCCCCTGCGATTCAGGGGAACACTCCTATTCCACCCTCTCGAAGATCGTCTGTGTTCCACTTATGAAATGCATACTGCCCTGGGGGTAAATCTCTACTCTGTTGATGACGAGATTACCTTCGGCGTTGATGGATCCCCGGTAGGGACAATTGGACTTGCCTGAAAATCTGTCATTGATGTCTATGACTATTTCCTTGGTGGTCGGCACCCATATGCCTTTTACACTCGTCCCGGGCTTGATTGTCTGCGATCTGTCGCCCATCGTGACCTGGCACACTTCTCCGGGCTGTACATCAATTGCCAGGATTTCGCCTTTCCCGAGGGCCTGCCACCGACCCAGAAAGATATCTTCAGGAACAGGCTCGACCAGGGCTTCGTCGACCTCTACCACGTCAGCGATGCCCAGGCGTTTGGCAACGGCCTTCGTCATTTCAGTTACCTGCCTTGCCAACAAGGCGCTTGCTTCGTCGTACTCGATTCGGAACCTGAGCGGCACATTCTTCGGCATCGTGAGACGCCATAGGATATGCTGCTCGAGGTCGTTCGGATTGACAAGGCCCGTGACGAGTAGTTTGGGACCTCGGTCCGGTCGCCGCACGGCCATCGGATAAAATGTTCTTATCCGGCCCTGCCTCAGGAAGAACGTGGATTCGCCGGAACCAATCCATATGGCCAGTTCCGAATGTATTTCAGCCTCCATTTGAGTGTTGGTCTCTCTGATTAAAGAGACAATCTTGGCGCGCAGTTCCGCGGCCGCACTGCTCGTAGCAGACTTGTAATAGATATCGATCCGTATCGGCAGGCCCTTTTTGTTCTTTAATCGCTCCCGGATGTAGTCCAACATTTCTTTCTCGGGCAGCAATCCCGCCGACTTCCAGCTCCGCTCGGCCCAGTACTCCAGGAACGGTTTCAGGGCGTCGAGCACGTACACACGCTCATCGACTACATTGAGACACAGCCACGTATTGAGGGTCTCCAGCGGCTTTTTATCGAAGGCGTGCCTCGGGACGACGCCCATAACCTCCCTGAGATTCGCCAGTTCGGCCGTAAGCTTGGATTCGAGTTCCGTTTTGGCCAGCAGCAGCTCATACTTAATTTCTGCGGGTCCCGTTGTCGTTTCGACCTTGCGGGAAACCTCTGCGATCTGCTGGTCGAGCAGCTTGATCTGGGCGTAGCTCAGTGTGACCTTGCGCATCATTTCCAACCTTTCTCTATGCGTGAGGCCTTTGCTGCTCTCCATGGCCTCTCGAATCAGCTCGCTTAACTCCGGGTCATCCACCTTCTGCACGCGATCCAGAACGCTTGGCGTCTTGCTCTGGGCCATCGCAACCCCCGCCAAGACCACTGGCAGAACCACGCAAAGGACACACAACAACTTTTTGATCCATCCAGTTCTCATGTTTCAATCTCCAAAAGACTGTGCAAGAACTCGATTCACACTCTCAGCCAACGGGTGCAGGCCCGGCATGTCCATCGGTTCCATACGTTTATTCTGATTCTCGACAGATCCACCGGTGGCGAACACCTGCCCCGTCTCGGCTTCCGCGGTGACCGTGTCAACGGGCAGCAGTCTGCCGGCGCGGTCGACGGCTCGAGCCATGCGGTCCTGCATACCCAACTGCTTGAAGAGACGGGCGGCGTCCAGCCATGCGACGAGTTCACTCGGTACGGTTACGCCATCGGGCTCGGCTGCCGCCCGCGGCGGCGCGACATCCACGCTCCCCGGCAACGCACGTGGCACCGACAGGCGACCGCCAAGAAACGCGACACCGGCGATCAGTACCGCGGCTGCCGTCAATTCCGCCCTCCGCCAGGCGGAACGCCGCCGCCGAACCCGAACCAGCGCAGCCGTCGAGTCACGGAGCGTCTGTTGCTTCAACGCTTCTCGTGGCCGATCATCCGAAAAATGCCGCCTTAGATATGTATCCACATCCTTATCATTCATAATGTCACCTTGCTTAATGTGTCACTCCATAGTTCGCATCTGTTCGTAAACATGGGCAAAGCCGGCCCGGGCGCGCCGCAGCAATGATTCGATTGCCTCGATGCTTGCATCGCTGTCTGCGGCGATTTCCTTCATGCTGAGCCCTCGGAGGTATTTAGCCTCGAGCACTATGCGATAATGCGAGGGCAACCGGGCGAGTGCCTCATGCACCCGCAAATCAGGCTCTTCCCGCGTGACCGTCTCAGAGCTGCCCTTCGCAGAGGACTCCTCGTGCCGCTTCCGCCGCTGCTCGCTGGCCCGGATCGCCATGAGGCGGTTCCTCGCAATCCCCAACAACCATGCTCGAAAGGTTGCCCGACCGGGATCGAAACGATGGATCCGCCGGGCCGCAGTAACAAAAACCTGCTGGGCCAGTTCCTCGGCCAAGTCATGCCGGCCGCCCGCAAGCGCGATGCAGAACCGGTACACTGCTTCGAAGTGCCGCTCGAACAACTGCTGCCATGCCTGCTCGCTGCCAGTTTGCGCGGCGTTTATCGCAAACGTCTCGGAATCCACATTCATTAGTCGATTGCTTGGAACTCAGCGTACTATTGTCGGTCACGTCTCTGTAACTATTTCTCGCCCCGGCAGGAAAATCCGTCGCCAATGCCGGAAAAAACTCTGAAAATTATACCACGGCAACCCCGGCTTTACACAGGCAAATTCACATTCACGGAGGTCGCCGGCGGCCTGTCAAGCTGGCGTGCCAGGGGCCGGGACTCTCCAGGGCCCAGCGTCAAGAGGCGTTGCAAACGGTGAGGAAAAAACCGATAAACGACTCGACGAAAAGAAGAGCCGAGGAAAAAATTACGCCGGCCAACACTAAGATTAAAACGATAATTGCGGGATAGTGATCCATAATAATCTCCTTAAAGAACCTGGTGTTAAAACGAGTCAGCGATAATAGAGACAGCTTTTGCTGAAGTCCATTCTACTGAATTTTACCGTTTTTATTAAGATGTCCTTATACATACTACGCGGGAATTACAGCCGGCCCTGCGGCGAAACAGGGCGGGTTGGGCTTACTCAATCTCTTTGGTGACTACCTGAAGGATTTCCTTTTCCCGGCGCTGCAGCAGCTCGCCGAGAGAGGGCAGGCTGAGCCGGTAAAAGAAGGCCAGCAGCGCCAACAGCACAGCCGAGAATAAGAGGTTCACCGGTGCGGCCGGCAGCCGGGTGACGCTCGATAGGAGCAGGCCTATAGCCGGCGGAATAAATATTGGGGCCATGATCATCGGAAAGAACATGCGCGATATGAAAATCAGGAAGCCTGTTTTCTTGGAAGATTTCGTCGGCTTGAGCGACCCGGCGGCAACGCGGTAAGGAACGAGCACGGATATCAGGTTGCCCACCATACTGAGCAGCAGGAAGGCCGCCAGCATCTGCAGGCCGGCGGCAATAACTATAACCAGCGAGACGCCCATCGCGATCTTGACGAGCAAGAGAAAAATTACACCGATTCCGGCTGCGACCGGCAGAAACGCAAGGTTCTTTCCCAGCAGGATTTGTTTCCGCGGCACCGGCAGCAGGACGAGCTGTCGAAAACCGGCCCGGTCGAAGCCGAACAGATTGTACATGAGCTGGCTTAAACTAAGGAACATAAACACGACGGCACCGGTAGCTATGAACGGCCTGAAATTATCGCTTATATTCACCGAACGCTTTACGAAGATCATCGTCCCGAAAATCAGCAGCATGATGAAATTTGTCGCCAGCATCATTTTCACTTCGGGCGCCCGTGTCAGGCAGCGAAAGAAGGCCAGCGCCGAGGCCGTGGCCTCTTCCGGAACGCCGGGCAGTTGTCTCTCGATAAAGTTCCTGCCTTTGCCGGCGAGCTTTTCGGCTTTCGGTTTTCGTTTAGACCTCTTGACGACTGTTTGTCCCTGGTAGAAACGAAGGGTCGATCGATAGGCCCGCCTTAAACCCAGTCCGCCCAGAAGGAACCCGCCGGCCATTCCCAAAACCGCCGGCCAGACATTTCCCGTGGCTAATGACATCGCACCGTTGCCCACCCATAAAAAGGGCACCACTTTGTGTGCTACCAAAAGCCCATCGGGAAGGACAAGCTTGTCACGGTCCCGGGATTGGTCTGGCGTTTGTTGGTCCGTCTGCACCGATTCGGTGGTTTTGGGTTTGTGGCGTTCACGATCATGCGCGAGGTTTCCAAGGAAATACGGTAGCTGGCTCAGCAGGATGAACGCGAATGTGATCCCGGCAATAATCGTACGGCGCCGCCTCTTGTTCATCATGAGCGTGACCAGCCATCCGCGCAGGCAATAGGTCCACGCCGTAATCATTAAAACGACGCCAATCGCCAGCGGAAACATCAGAATCATGAATCCTCTGCCGCCCAGGATAAGTCCCAGAGAAAGACCCAGCATTGCCGGCAGGAACAGGATGATGCTGAAGGTCAGATGCGAGGCGAGGTAATTGATTATAAAAACATTTCGCAGCGATATAGGCAGGTGCAGCATCCGGCTGATATCGATCGTTTCAGAACGCTGGATTTCCGAAACGATTCCGGCGAGCCATAGAAACAGGAACACTCCGAATATTAAATCCCAGACTATAAGCATGACCGGCGGTGAAGCTTTTGACAGGGCAAATGTTCCTACCAGCAGACCGGCAACACCCCCGGCAAAGCTCAAGCCCAATCCCATGACAGCAAAAATTATAGTCAGCACGGCGTTCAACTTTCCGCCGCGAGACCATTGATTTCGCGTCAGACGCCACCGCAGCCAGATGATTGTGCGAAGTTGGCTCCAGTTCATCTAATCCTCCAGCCAGCTCAGCTTCTGCCGCTCGACTTGATCGCTGCCGACGGCCTCCAGAAACCGTTCCTCCAGCGAGCCGGCGACGCGGATTTCGTCCATCGTGCATTGATGCACGAGTTTGCCCTCGGCGATGATCCCGACGTCCGTGCAGAGTCTTTCGACAATCTCCAGGACATGCGAGGTAAGGAACACGGTCGCGCCGCGCGCCACGCAGCGTTTCAGCGTGTCCCGCAGCACGCGAGAGGCGACGGCATCGACACCCTCGAACGGCTCATCGAGAAACAGCAAATCCGGATTCGGAATTAGCGCTGCGGCTAATGTGAGTTTCTTCTTCATGCCATGAGAATATTCGAGGGTGAGTTTCTTTTCTTCGTTATCCAGGCTCATCATAGCCAGCAGCTCCCGGGAGCGTTCGCGCACCGTTGCTATTGGCATCTGATACATGCGTCCGATGAAGGTCAGGTATTCGGAGCCGGTAAGGTTATCGAACAGTGCCAGTTCCTCCGGCACAACTCCAACACGCTGCTTGATTTGCCTGGCTTTCTCGGTGTCGCTCGTGTCCTCGCCAAGGATGCGCATCGAGCCGCTCGTGGGTGCGAGCAGGCCGGTGAGCATTTTGATAGTAGTGGATTTGCCCGCGCCGTTGGGACCGAGAAAGCCGTAAAACTTGCCGGCTTCCACGCGCAAATCGAGACCGTCCACGGCACGCAAATCGCCGAAGCAGCGGGTTAGTCCATTGGTTTCGATAGCGAGCGTCATAAGGCTGCTGAGTCTATCGCCACAAAGCTGTAAATGCAAGGCGTTTTTCAAGCTTGTTCCCGATGCAATTTCTTCCGGGATCGAATCATGAAACTCATACCCAAGGGCCTGCTGCCGGACTATTGTACGTAGCTGTCCAGGCTCTTGTCGGACATCTTTCTGAATTGCCTTTGACTTAGAATGACTTCGCCCTTTTCAACGAAAATGTGACCCTTTGCTTTGTCTGCAAGGTTACATAGCACATCGTAGGCAGACTCATTAACTATATCTATAGTAATTAACGGCGGTTGCCATGATTCCTCAGACTCAATCCGAATAAGCGGGGCCTTGTTGCCCAAGCGGTGTTTCAACATCTTGTTTATCGTTTCGACCACATCGGCAAGATTACAGTCAATATATTTAGATTCGTACCCATTCGTCCCAAGCAGGCATTTTCTAATATGACAGCGCTATTTTTGCTCAAGAATTATATGGGGCATGGCCGATGAACTCTTCAAAGACATATAATTTGGAGAGTTTGCTCATGGATAACGAA
>Ga0307434_1000226_pt1 | contig 47365 bp, 38 predicted proteins | sample SalMarWE160220MG_FD_202156 | JGI IMG/M metagenome (GOLD analysis project Ga0307434, IMG submission 202156) | Salt marsh sediment microbial communities from the Plum Island Ecosystem LTER, Massachusetts, United States - WE1603-220 | ecosystem: Environmental > Aquatic > Marine > Intertidal zone >... | reverse complement strand
GGTGGAAAGATGCCGGAGCGAGTTGCGTTCTGGCCTTGCGAACATTGAAGCTCACTACGGGCCGTTGGCAACAGTTCTGGAACTATGTAATGAGACATGGATGCACACTATGTTAAGCGAGCACCCCTAAATTTTCTCGTTATCCCTTGTCTAACATGCATTTACATTCATTTACTCCCTCCTGAAATTGGCTTTGTTTTTTCAAATTGGGTTCTGTTATTTGGCTCCTATGCCTTTTGTTTAGGATTTAGAGCTTAGTGCTTAGGATTTCCGGGCAAAGCCCGGCATATTGGGTTTGTTTGGCTTTGAATTGGCTTTGTTTTTTCGCTGCACCGGCCGGCCAAAATCTCCATAAACCCTTGTCATTATAGAATATATGTCATTTCTTCCTTTTGGAAATTGGCTTTGTTTTTTCAAATTAAGCTCAATTTTTCGTCGTTTTCTACTCTTTTTCACCTGTTTTTTTCATTATTCTGCCTTTTTTTCTTCTATATTTCTCAATGCTAAATTCTAAATTCCACTTACCACATACTATATACGAAATACGATATACGTATTCGTTACCTATTATACGAATCTAAACGCAAAAAGGCGGGCATATTATAAATAAATCTCCGTGAGACGGCGTCCATTATTCGTAGTGCGTGCTGCGTCGTGTGTTTTGCGTAAAGACATCCAGACAGGTAGGATGGCGCAGCTTCGCTGCCCATGCGGATTCTACCCAAATAATCAATAGTAAATAGTAAATCGTAAATGGCGAGGTCTCCATGAGACGGCGGCCTTTATTTGTGCTGCGTACCGCGTGCTGTGTTCTGCGTACAGAATAAGGACATCCAGATAGGTAGGATGGAGCAGCTTTGCTGCCCGTGCGGATTCCACCCAAATAATCATTAGTCGATAGAAAATAGTCAATTGAAGAGCTTTTTACTTGCTCGTTTTTAGCTCGCTTCTATAATTGAACATGGCGGATTTGACAGCTTTGAAGCGGCAACGGCGTACTTTGTGATTTCTTGATTTATAACGAGAGGCTTGGGATGTTATACGGAAACCATATATACATTGCTATCTAATATAGGGAGATCAGATGTCGAACTATCCAAATCCAGGAAAGAAGCTCTTTTCAGGGCTGTCACGATGTTACATCGCCTCAAAAGCTGGTGGTTTAGTACTTCCTCATGCCATCGACATTCACCCAGTTTCTGGAAAGTGCAATCTGGATTGTCGGTGGTGTATAGGCCGATTCAAACGTCAGACCATTGATCCCCTCCCAAATCTGATGGAAGGGCCAGGCCTGATTTTGGCGCTCAAGAAAATCCTTGACCCGAGATGGCGTTCGCTTTGGCCTAGTGAGTTCCACTTCTGTGGGTGCGATTCAGAACCACTACAGAGTGACGCCGTTCTGCCGGCAATTCGCTTCCTTCTCCAACGAAAACGAGTCATCGAACTGATTACAAACGGTCTGATGCTGGCAAAGAAGGAGATGGTTCCTGCAGTTGCCCGAATTCGTAAGTTAAGTATCAGCCTTGATGTCACGAACGATGAAGACTACAGTGAGTTCAAATTCCCTGAAGGTAGTTCCCTCGCCGATGGCTATACTCAAGTGCTGAAGAACATCAGAAGTATTGTCGATTACAGAGAGAAGCATGAAAGTAAGCTGCATATCTCCGTAACCTTTGTGGCAACACCTAGGACTTATGAGAAGGAGAAATGGCGCAAGTGCTTTGAAGAACTTCGCGATGTAGGCGTAAAGGAGATTCGGGTTCGCGACGATCTTAATGAGACTTTCGGCCCCCCAATAGAGGAACTCAGAACTGATATGGAGGACTTGGACAAATATCTAGCCAACATAAAGATCCGGTTTATCTCTCCTGAGGAACGTTATTCGGAATTCCCTTACTGTCGGGGACCGAGGCTTTGGCCAGCTCTCGCTTCAGATGGTTGTATATACCCATGTGCACACACTGCAACATCGGAGTATCAGCCCTTCGGTGACCTTTTAGGCGCCAAGTCTCTTTTTGATCTGTACCAAGAGCTATTTCAAGTTCAAAGGAGAAACTTCGTTTCGGTTGACGAAATTGGATGTCACCGTGACTGCCCCTCAGTTCTTGGACGTTATAATGAACCATCTCTTGCTAAGAAGCAACTCGGTAGGGAGTCCTATGTATAGCTTATCAAGTGCCTCTGCCAGCACTTTATGACGGCACAATCTGCCTAATGTCAGAATGAAGATAGTTGGGTGCGTTTTATTTTTTTGCGTTTCGTTCATGAGCAGTAGATCGTGCAAAGAAGAAAAAGCAGGCTGAAGCTGTAAATAAATAAAATTAAAATAATAGAATTAGGAAGGGAATAGAATGTGCAAATTCAAATCAGATAGTGTGCTCCCTTTGGGTAATGCGGATCATCGTTTCCTTGAAGTGCTTGTCAACTGTTTTTCGCTTAGTAAATTGAAGAAGAAGGGATATCGTTTGGACGTCAAATTCAGCTACCGAAACCTTGCTATTTGGTCTGATCTTGGTAAGCGCCATATAAAGAAAGAGATACCCGACTTTGGGAAAAAATCTAAGATATATCAAGAAAAACTCGATGATCTCCTCCTTCGTGGTAAAAGTCGAACTTATCGCTTCTCGGACAGGAAGTTCCCATTCCGCTATGCCAGTGGTGGAACTCTACCCATAATCCGACGAGGACGTAATGAATACTATTGTTTCTTCTATCGGGAAATCTACCCCATAGGTTGGAATATTGCTAACGGTGGGTGCGACTCTCTACGGGAACTTTTGAACCCGAACGAAACGATTGAACGGGAACTCCGCGAGGAATTGGTCGCATTCAATCGCAAACGCAAAGAGTGGTTATTGTTTGAGGCGGGGGAAGGAGTGGAGCTTGACCGCCCGGGGCTAATTGCAGTACACAAGATAATCAGTAAGCAATTTCCACATTTAAACCTTGACCGTTTTAAGACTACCGAGATCCCCTTGAAATGGCTAGACGGACCTGACGAACTCCATGTGACCTTTGGAAACGAGCCAACAGCTAAAACACAGAAATGCTTCCTTAATATTAATGCGGAAGATTTCGGAATTGAGATAGACCGAATCGCGTGGATTACAATAGACCCTGAAACAATTTTTTTCGACGGCGAAAGCTGGGGAGAAATAGTGGTCAACAGTCCCGTTGGTCTGTTCGAAGTAGAGCGATTCAATCACCTTGTGGCGTCAGGATGCAATGAATTTCTACCAGACGTTTTCTTTCATGACGCAAGGAGATGTGACGAGGGCCCGGAAATGATAAAGGATGCGATTGAGAAATATATCCTCAGAATGGTGAAAAGACGTCCTTATAAGTTAATCAACGACTATCGCAAGGCCGCTTTGAAGTTTGATATGTGTCCGGCAACTCGCCGAATTGTCCAACGCTATATATCAACGCTTATTGAACCAACGCAAGGAGCATATGATATCTTTATTAGCTTTGCTTCAGAGGATAAACATTACGCACGACGCATTTACGAGCATTTGGCAAAGAAATCAAATAAGCGTATTTTTTTCAGCGATGCGATGCTACAGGATGGAAACTTTAGTCGGCAGATCGATCAGGCACTCGAATCAGCCGAATTGTTGATCCTCGTAGGTACTAGTATCAATAACATTTTAAAACCATATGTTGAATTTGAATGGCGAACCTTTCACTTGCTCGCATTGACCGAGAGAAAGAAAAGAAATCTGATTCCTGTTATGATTGGAGTCGATCCCAAAGAAATGCCCCTGCTTTTGCGGTTATATCAAGGTCATTTTTTAAAGAGTTCACGCCAACTCAAATCCTGTCTTTCAAAACTTGATCCATAGGCCAGTAGGAATTACAGGGATTACGCCTGCTCTATAGTGGGTACATTTTTCATGATTTGTGTTTGCTAATGATAGGAGTGGCGATTGATTATTGATTATCCATTCGACCTTGCTCAGGATAATTGACAGCATGGGCAAAGATTTGCCCATCCTACGATTTAATAAACAGGATTATTCCTGATGTTGGGCTTTCTGTTTTGAGTTATCTCTGAAAGAGCCGGTTTATGCGAGGACCTTCACTTCGTTTTTGTACCATCTGGCTACGATGAATCCGCCTATGACGGTCAGCAGGCAACAGATTGCTGCCTTGTCGAATTTCAACAGGATTGAATAGCCGATAGCGAGTGAGATGCCGTAACAGGGGAATCCGAACAGAACATCTTAAAGACGGGATATTCTGCAAATACTGCGAGGATGTCGATATTTTACCGTTGTGAAAATACCGGCAAAGAACTGCCAAATTGGCACATTTTCAAAGAAAACTTCAAATATGTAAATGCTTATATATAAAGCAATTAGGGTTTTATTTTTTTTGGGCACGTTGTTTGCACTTGATATATATTCGAGTAATTATAATTTAAATTCGTATACGTATTAAAAGAGGTTAGCTATGAAATTCGACAAATTTACGTTGAAGGCCCAGGAGGCGATAGCCACGGCTCAGCAAATCGCAATGGCGAAATCGCATACCGTGATGTCACCACTGCATCTGTTGAGCGCTGTTTGCAGCGATGAAGCCGGCGTTGCCGTCGAGGTACTAAAAAAAATCGGCGCCAATGTCGGTCGAATTAAAGAGATGGTGGACAGCGAGCTTGGACGGTTAGCCGAAAGCAAAAGCAGCAATCAAATCATGCCGGATCCCGCGCTTGGCCAGATCGTTCTGGATGCGCAAAACAGGGCCGATGCGATGGGGGATGAATATTTGAGCGTCGAGCATCTATTGATCTCGCTTGCTTCGGTGCAGAGTGACGCTAAAGAGATTTTGCAGCTAAACTCAGTTACGCCGGAACAGATTGAAACCGCCCTGAAAGAAATCCGCGGCCCGGAAAAGATAACAGACCAGAATCCGGAAGATAAATACAAGGCGCTGGAACGCTACGGGATCGACCTTCTGGACATGGCCCGCAAGGGGAAGCTCGACCCTGTGATCGGCAGAGACGAAGAGATAAGGCGGTGCATGCAGGTTCTCAACCGCCGGAAAAAAAATAATCCGGTGCTGATCGGCGAGCCCGGTGTCGGCAAGACCGCCATCGTCGAAGGCCTCGCCCAGCGGATCGTTACAGGGGATGTCCCCGTCGGTCTGAAGAACAAGAGAGTTGTCGCTTTGGATATGGGGGCGTTGATCGCCGGCACAAAATTCAGGGGCGAATTCGAGGACCGGTTTAAGGCCGTGCTCAAAGAAGTCATTGCCGCGGGGGGACAAATCATCCTCTTTATCGATGAGCTGCACACAGTCGTCGGCGCCGGCAAGGGCGAAGGAGCCGTCGATGCGGGCAATCTTTTAAAGCCTTCCCTCGCGCGGGGCGAGCTGCGCTGCATCGGCGCAACGACGATTGACGAGTACCGAAAGTACATTGAGAAAGACGCGGCGCTCGAGAGGCGTTTCCAGCCGATTCTGATTAATCCGCCGAGTGTCGAAGAAACTATCGCCATCCTGCGGGGACTCAAGGCCCGCTATGATGCGCATCATGGCGTTCGCATTACGGATTCGGCGCTTGTTGCCGCCGCTACTTTGTCGAATCGGTATATTACCGACCGGTGGCTGCCGGACAAGGCCATCGACCTGATCGACGAATCGGCCTCTAAGTTGCGGATCGAAAATGATTCGCTGCCGGCCGAACTTGATGGTATTCGCAGAAAGATCGTACAGTACCAGATCGAACGAGAAGCGCTGAAGAAAGAAAGCGACGACGCCAGCCGGGAAAGGCTGAAGAATACAGAAAAACATTTGGCCGAACTGCAGCAGCGGGACAAGCAACTCACAGTACAATGGGAGAGTGAAATGGGTGACATCGACCAGATCAAAACTCTCAAAGAGAAGATTGAAGATGCTCATAATCAATTCGAAGATGCCCAGCGCAAAGGCGACCTGGAGACCGCTGCCCGCCTAAAATACGAGACGATAACAAACCTGAAAAAAGAGCTGGAGGAAAAAGAGGCCCAGCTTTCCAAATCCGACAAGGCGATCATTCACAACGAAGTCACCGAAGAGCACATCGCCGGGGTTGTTTCGAAGTGGACGTCAATACCCATCGCGAAATTATTGAGCGGAGAACGTGAGCGTCTGATGAAAATGGAGGATGCGATTCGCCGGCGAGTGGTCGGCCAGAATGAAGCCGTTGAAGCACTTTGTAATGCCGTTCGCAGGAGCCGCTCGGGATTAGGCGACCCGAACCGGCCGATAGGGACATTCTTATTCCTCGGCCCGACCGGCGTGGGTAAAACGGAGCTGTCCAAAGCGCTCGCTGATTTTCTGTTTAACGATCCGCACTCGATGGTTCGGGTTGATATGAGTGAATTCATGGAGCCGCATTCTGTCGCGCGGCTGATCGGTTCGCCTCCGGGCTATGTTGGTTTCGAAGAGGGCGGGCGTCTGACCGAAGCGGTCCGGCGAAAACCCTACTCAGTGATTTTGCTCGATGAGATCGAAAAGGCCCACCCGGATGTCTTCAACGTTATGCTCCAGGTTTTCGACGACGGCCGGTTGACCGACGGCAAAGGCCGGACCGTCGATTTTAAGAACACTGTTATCATTATGACCAGCAATATCGCCAGCCACCAAATCCAGCAGCTCACCGAAGAATCCGGCGCCGACTGGGAGATCGAGGCCCATGTCAAAGATGCTCTCAAGCAGCTTTTTAAGCCGGAATTCCTGAATCGGATCGATGAAATAATCGTCTTCCACATGCTCGGCAAAGAAGACCTGCGGAAGATTGTCGATATTCAACTGGATTACCTGGCTGAGCGTCTGGATAACCGCAACATCCAGGTCGAATTCACGGATGCTGCCCGGGAGCAAATCATGGACGAGGGTTACGACCCGGCGTTCGGCGCAAGACCTCTAAAGCGCACGATCCAGCAGCAGTTGGAGAATCCGCTGGCCGCCGAGCTTTTGGCCGGCAAATTCGCCGACGGCGACAAAATCAAAATCGACGCCGACGCCCGCAAGTTCAGCTTCGAGAAAATAGAGCCGGCGTGAGCAAATTTCTTCACGAAAGTCCTTAACGACAGTCAGAAAATTGTTTATCCTGATACAGGAAACAGGATGAATAACTCTCGTTAAGGTACTTTATAGTGAACCGCAGAGAACTGCTTAAATCAATAGGAATCGGGGCTGGTGTGTTGGGACTGGGGCGATTTGCGTCTTTGTCTCCGGCGCTTGGCGCCAGAGCCGCAAAGAGTGACATCACAGCCAGGCCGAACTTTCTTTTTATCCTCGCCGATGACCTGGGCTGGTCTCAGGTTGGTTGCTACGGCAGTAATTTTTACGAGACCCCCAATATAGACCGGCTCGCACGCGAAGGGATGCGGTTCACCGATGCCTATGCCGCGTGCCCGGTCTGCTCGCCGACCCGGGCCAGTATTATGACCGGCAAATATCCGGCCCGCCTGCATCTGACGGATTTTATTGCCGGAGGCAGCTTTCCATACGAGAAGTACAGCCAGCCCGAATGGCGGAAATATTTGCCGCTGGAAGAGGTAACGATTGCGGAAGTCCTCAAGACCGCGGGCTATGCTACCGCCAGTTTCGGAAAGTGGCATCTGAGTATCGACAAGATGCCGCCGAAGAGCCTGCCATTCAATCCGGACAAGCAGGGCTTCGATGAGCATTTTGTTACTTACAAACCGTCTTCCAGAACCGACCCCGAAAGCGATGCTCACAACGTTGAAGCGATTACTCGAAAGTCGCTGGAATTCATGGAAAGGTATAAGGACGAACCCTTCTTTCTCTACGTCCCTCATAACACGATACACGCACCGGTTAAGGGTAAAAAGAAGCTCATTCAGAAATACAAGAACAAGCCCGGCTACGATTTGCCGCAGAACAATCCGGCCCTTGGGGCGATGATAGAGGAACTCGACAACAGCACGGGCAGACTGCTAAAGAAATTGGTTGAGCTGAAAATCGCCGACAAGACCATCGTAATCTTCTTCGGCGACAATGGCGGTTTGGAAAAAGATGCAAAACAGACGCCTCTGCGCAGCGGTAAAGCCAATCTTTACGAAGGCGGCATAAGAGAACCTCTGATTGTCTGCTGGTCGGGCGTCGTAAAGCCGAACAGCACGTGCAGCGAACCGGTCATAAGCCTGGATTTCTTCCCGACCTTTCTGGAAATAGCCGGCATGAAAGACGAAGCGAAAAAGCCAATCGACGGCGTCAGCCTCGTGCCGGTCCTTAATCGAAGCGGCACACTTAATCGCCGGGCTATTTACTGGCACTATCCCCACTATCACAGCAGCAGTATCGGGCCGTGCGGCGCCGTCCGCGCGGGCGATTATAAGCTGATCGAATGGTTCGACGAGAGCATTTGCGGCCCCGGCAACGAATTCGAACTGTACAATCTCAAAGAAGACATCGGCGAGCAGAACAACCTGGCAAAAAAAATGCCGGAAAAAGTTGAAAAATTGAAAAAGATGCTCTATAACTGGCGAAGTAAAATGAACGTTCAAATACTGACGCCGAATCCCAATTACGATTCTCGAAAGGCCAAAAAGTCAGGGATGCAAAAAAAATGATGGAAAGCTGAACGGGCACCTGTTCAGGCGGTAATGTGAAAGGAGTCATCACATGTCGAAGCTCAAACGAATGCGTCGAAAACGTGCCGATCAGAAAAAGGCCAATATCCGCATGATGTCATTGAACGGCGGCACGAAGGAAACGCCGGGGTCCGGCAAATTATTGAAACGCATGACCAGAGACCACCAGGACGTCCTGCAGGACATTGAGTTCGTTTTCATCTCTCGGTATCGTGAGGATGATCGTATCGACGACCGGATCGTCGCCAATGCCCTGAAAGCGGCAATCGGTGGCGATACTGCGGAAGATGCCCTCGCAGAATCGTTGAATAAAGAGTTGGAAGAGGTACGCCTGTTTCGTTCCGACGTCTCTGACGACATCTGGCGGGACGGCCTGCGAACCGTCCTGCAGTCGGTTCATAGACATTCCAACATAAGGCCGGGCGAACGAGAGTATCTTGACTTCGTTAGTTATTTTATTTTGTGATTAGCCCTCGCAACAGATTGTTTTTAAGATACGCTAACATTTTTTTCTATTAGACCGGCCGGTTCGCCTGTCCGTGCCATCGCACAACTAATCCGTCCGGATAACAGATTCTACAAAAATCAGCGGTTAATCACAGCAATTATGTGAAAATAGAATCATGGCCGGACGAAAAATTTCAGGGGCTGAATCGATATAATCGAAGTGGTGTTAATGCTCCTGCAGGGATGCGGCATGGAATGTTTAATTACCGGAAGAGTGTTGAATTCGAGATGATATTATGGGATTTTAAAGCTTAACTAAGAGCTTCAGAGCACTTTGTGGACGATGGACTTCGCATCGGGAGATTTGCTGGAGAACGCGAATCTTTAGGGGATTTTCAAAGGCAGATTGACAGTCTTGATTAACAAGCAGAAGAGACTCAAAAGGCGGGGAATTCTACCTTTAGAGATTCATAGGGACACCTCGATCGCGGAGGTATTCTTTCATTTGCGTGATTGTGTAGTTTTCAAAGTGAGTGATCGAAGCCATCAGGACCGCGTCCGCGCCGCCGTCAATGATGGCGTCGTAGAGGTGTTCGAGCGTTCCTGCTCCGCCGGAGGCGATTACCGGGATATTGACGGCATCGGTTACCGCCTTGTTCAGCTCGTTGTCGTAACCGGCTTTTGTGCCGTCGGCGTCCATGCTGGTCAGCAGGATTTCGCCGGCACCTGATTCTTCGCCGCGGGCCGCCCATTCGACCACGTCGATATCAGTCGGCTCGGAGCCGGCCTTAACGCAAACCTGCCATTTGCCGGGGCGGTCCTTCGACCGGCGGGCGTCAATCGCAAGCACAACGCACTGGTTCCCAAAACGTTGCGCCGCTTCGGCGAGCAGATTCGGATTGGCGACGGCGGCGGTGTTGACCGAGACCTTTTCCGCTCCGCTCCTTAAAAGCTCGTCGATCTGCTCGACGCTCTGGATTCCGCCTCCGACGGTAAACGGGATAAAGACATTCTCGGCAACCTTCTCGACCAGCTCGACAATCGTCTTGCGAGAGCGAATCGTCGCTGTTATATCGAGAAATACAAGCTCATCGGCTCCTTCGTCACTGTATCGTGCGCCCAGCTCCACGGGATCGCCCGCATCGCGAAGGTTCAGAAAATTGACGCCCTTAACGACGCGGTTATCTACAACATCAAGACATGGAATAATTCTTTTAGTGAGCATATGTTATCGTTAACCATAAAACCCCGCCTAAAAGGTGGGGCTAAATATTTAGTTTTTCTTTTCTTGTTTTTTGCAAATATCGGCGAAATTGTGCAATACCTTCAAGCCGGTTTTTCCGCTCTTTTCAGGATGAAACTGGGTGCCGTATATGTTCGCCTTCTGCACGGAAGCAGCCAGCTTAAATCCGTAGTTGGCATAGGCGATTTTAGCCTTGATGTCTGTGACGGCGGCACAAAACGAGTGCGCGAAATAAAAGTGTTTTTCATTCCCAAGCCCGGCGAACAAATCCATATCTTCGGGTAGCTCGACCAGGTTCCAGCCCATGTGGGGAATCACCCGGCCGGGGGGGATGGGACCAACGTTGCCGCCCAGAAGGCCGAGGCCTTTGTGCCGGCCGTATTCGCTGCTCGACTCGAAGAGCATCTGGTAGCCGACGCAGATGCCCAGCAGTGACTTGCCGCCCAAAGCCATGCTCTTAATTAGCCCTGCAAGGGGCCCCAGCGAGCTGATTGCATAGCCGAAAGCCGCAACCCCGGGCAAAACTATGCCGGTGGCGTTTTCAATGACCCCGGCTTCTCTGCTAAGCTTCGCCTCGCAGCCGATATGTTTGAACGCGTTGCACACGCTCTTTACATTTCCTACGTTGTAATCAATAACCACGATCATAAATTATATTGACTATCCACTCTCAACCGTTTACTGTTTAGAGGACGAATGTTGATCATATACCGAAAACCAATGGTAAATAATAAATGGAGAATAGTAAATAACAAATGTGTGGCATAGTAGCATATCTTGGTAAAAAAGCGGCCCAACCGATCCTTGTAGAAGGGTTGAAGCGGCTTGAATATCGTGGTTACGACTCGGCCGGCGTGGCGATGCTTGGCAGCGGGGCGATAAGAATCCAAAAAACCAGCGGCCGAATCGGCGCTCTGGAGCAGATACTGGAGGAGCCTGACGCTGCCGATACATTCGGTATCGGCCATACGCGATGGGCTACTCACGGCGAGCCAAACACTGTCAATGCGCATCCACATCTGGACTACACCGGAAAAATCGCTGTGGTTCACAATGGCATCATCGAAAACTACGGAACGCTTAAAACGTGGCTGCAAAACAAAGGGGCGGAATTTGCGAGCGAAACCGATACCGAAGTGATAGGAAGCCTTATTGGCTATTTTTATTCCAATCGCAGTGACGATGAGCAGCAATCGCCCCGCAACGGGCAGAATAAATTCGAATGGGCCGTCCAGCGGGCCCTTCAGGAGCTGCACGGTACGTTCGGTCTGGCGATTATTTGCTCGGATTTTCCCAATATGCTAATCGGCGCCAAAAAGGGAAGCCCCCTGATTTTGGGCGTTGGCGATAACGAATACATCCTGGCCTCGGATGCGGCGGCAATTGTCGAGCATACGACCCAGGCAATTTACCTGGCCGACAATGAGATGGTGACTATAGGCCCGGATGGGTTTCATACCAAGACGATTGGCAATGTCACAGTTAGCAAGGACCTTCAGGAGATCGAATTCTCGTTAGAGCAAATCGAATTGGGCGGCTTTGAGCATCACATGCTGAAAGAGATTTTCGAGCAGCCCAGGGCACTTAATACCTGCATGGGCGGTCGAATCGATCGCCGGAACCACAGAATCAAACTGGGCGGCATAGCTTCGTACCTGCGTGATTTGACACGTACCAGGCGACTGGTCCTGGCCGCCTGCGGAACCGCATACCACGCCGGCTTAGTGGGGGAGTTTTTGTTCGAGCGGCTGGCGCGTATCCCGGCGGAAACCGAATACGCCAGTGAATTCCGGTATCGCAATCCGATCATCGAGGACCGCACCGTCGTCATTGCGATAAGTCAATCCGGAGAGACGCTCGATACTTTGGCTGCGGTGGAGGAAGCCAAAGAGCGTGGTGCAACAGTGCTCGGAATCGTCAACGTCGTCGGCTCGTCTATCGCCCGAGCGACCGATGCCGGGATATATTTGCACGCCGGCCCGGAGATTGGTGTTGCCAGCACGAAAGCCTTTACGGCACAGGTTGCGGTCCTGACACTGCTGGCTATCGAATTGGGCAGAAGAAAACACATCAGCAGCGACGATGCCGACAGGTACATCGACGAGCTTTCACAAATCCCGGATAAGATAAGCACAATACTGACGCAGTCCGAACAGATCAAAGAGATCGCAGCGGCGAATATCGATAAGGACAACTGGCTTTTCCTGGGCAGGGGCTTTAATTATCCTGTTGCTCTTGAAGGAGCGTTGAAACTCAAGGAGATAAGTTATATTCACGCCGAGGGTCTGCCCGCAGCGGAAATGAAGCACGGCCCGATTGCGTTGATTGCCGATGGTATGCCGGCGGTGTTTATAGCTACGGCTGGGCCGCAGTACGAAAAGATTATGGGCAATATCTCCGAAGTCCGCGCCCGCGGCGGCAGAGTTATCGCCGTGGCAACCGAGGGCGACCAGAACATCGCCCAACATGCCGACCATTTGATTACGATTCCGGATGCTCCGGAGTTTCTCCAGCCGATGTTGGCTGTTGTGCCGCTGCAATTGTTGGCTTATCACGCCGCCGTGCTCCGCGGCCAGGATGTTGATAAGCCCCGCAATCTCGCAAAAAGCGTTACGGTCGAGTAGGTCGTGAAAAATCGACGTTCAATTCGCCTGGGATTTACGCTCATAGAGTTGCTTGTGGTCATTGCGATCATCGCGCTGCTGCTGTCGGTTCTTATGCCGTCTCTGCGAAAGGTCAGGGCTGTCGCGGCCAGAGTAGGCTGCGCTCACCAGCTCAAGCAGATATACCTGGCCGTGAATATGTATCTCAGTTCGAACGACAACACGTACCCATGCGCCCAGGATCCCGTATCGACGGAGCCCGCCTACTGGCTGTGGATGGGACGCGGCTGGCGGTCGTTTGTCGAACCTTATTTGGGCGGCCCTGTCGATGTTAATAATCCATCGGTTTTGTTCTGCCCTAATGACCGCGTTGCTAAAGAAAAATATGAGTCCACCAGCTACTCGTACTCGATGGCTTTTTACCACAGCCCCGAGCAGATTGATGATATGAACAATCCCGCCGATACATATAGCAATTCCCGGCCCTCTATTGCCCAGCGAAGTATGGATGTAAGTAAACCTTCGGGTAAGATTCTTATTGGCGAATGGCTGAGCAATCATTTACCCATCGATGAAGATAGCGGATGGTGGTGCTGGCAGGGGGCCCGGAACTACCTGTTCGCCGATGGCCGGACCAGCTTCCTGAAGGCTATTGAGATTCGCCCGGCACGGGATGGATTTCCGGATGCCAATCTGACGGTTCGAGGTATAAAAGGGCAGGACTGGCCGCCATAAGCACAAAACAATTCTTCCTCTTGATGAAGACTTTTATGAGCCGTTATTAATGCTTCGAAATGAAATATTATCGGTTGTTTGCAGAATTGACAATCCGGCCGGATCAAAGGCGGGGGCGATCAGGTCAATGCTTTATTACAAAGCGACTTTATTCGATTGCGGTAGATTACGCTTGTTAAAGTCACTGGTCTCTATGCAGGGCTGATAATGATTACTGCCCTGTAATTTTTAACATAGCCAGAATAGCTAACAGGCCGAGTACAAGCAAAGCGGCTCTTAATACTCGCATGAGCTGTGTTTTGGGCTCGATAAACTTCCATACAAAGGCCCAAAGAGCCGCGATAAGCGATATGCGTAAAACAAAAAATACAATACTTCTTAACATGTATTTATAATAACCCATTTTATCATTACTGTCAAGCTAAATATGCCCTATTTTAACATTATAATTAAGTTAGAAATGGGGTAATATCCTACACAGCAGGTAGTTTACTATTGGTATTATTTAGTTTCTGTTGCGGAAAACAAGACCACACAATGTCACCCCTGCGAAAGCAGGGGTCCAGAGCGAAAAAACTGGATTCCCGCCTGCGCGGAAATGACAAACACTGCTTCCGCAACAGAAACTAATTAACAATTTCCCCTTTTTTGACTGCTCCGGTATTCTGTCCAGCAAACTTTGAACTACGAAAAATACCAAACATGTACACGGAAATTCCCAATAAGCTTATCGCGTTAACAGCATAGTCGAATAGCTTGCATTTCAATGCTGATAAGTGGTTTTTATGATGTATTCAGTAGAAGTTTGGGATAGCAAAGCATCTTTTTTTCATCAATATGTGTCACGTAATTTGGCTATAAATATTAAAGTAATTTGAAAAGACAAGCCGAACAAAACTACGTGGATGTCACTAATTAACTGCTTTTTTTAATACTCTAATAGGAGAGTTGAAGATGCATTATCTTGAGGAAGTAAAGAAATGGCTTGGTGAGATTATCGAAGTTTTCCTACTCCTGGTCGCCCTGGGGATTATGGCTCATATCCTTTTCGGCGAGATGGTTCCCTTCTTTGGAAGGGTCGTTCCCAATCTCACTGGACTAATTGCGGACCTGGGCGAAAACGGGCTCGTGGGATTGATCGCATTGGCGGTTATTCTATACCTGTTCCAGAGAAGAAAAGTTTTTGCACAGCAACACCAGCAATAAGACGTTCATCTGTAAAATTGGACTTCACGGAGCGTAGATGCTACGCTCCGTGTTTTCTTTTCTGCATTAACTCGACAAGCGGGTTATCAGGTTGTTCTATTCCAACATGCTTGTTTGAGCACCGTCGATCCGGCAACAAAGATAACTTTACTTGCGGCTCGATCCTGATCTTAGCGTCCGAAGAACGGGAAGAGTTGCTTAAGTTTGTCGGGTGAGGCTCGGCTGCCGTATTCACATAACTCAAACGCTTCGGCGTAGCGAATTTTTTTACCCTTTTCCTCGCCATAAAGCTCGATCAATTTGGCCCTGTACTTATCAGCCACCGACTCGGCACGGCGTGCGAAACGGTCACGCATGGCCTTGCGGCGGGCTTCCCTTTCCGCACCCTGTTTTGGGACGGGAACAACCTTCTCGAAGTTGCCTGTGGCCCAAAGGCTTTCGATCTGCGATTCCAACAGCCAGAGGGCATCGGCCTTTTGCTCAATTACGTTATCTATGGATACCACAACGTCCGGATCAAAAGGGTTCGGTTTCTGAAATCCGTCCGAGAGATAAAGGAAAACCGGATTCTTCGGTATCTGCGGGACATCCGGGCAATAAAAAGTTACCGTGGCCATGTATGCGGCATCCTGCATCAGAATGCCGGTATAACGATGGTCGGGATGGTAGTCGTTCGGGCGATGTCCCATTACAATATCGGCTTTCCATTCCCTGATCAGACGTACGAATATCTTGCGATTCTCCAAGGTCGGCATCAGCTCACCATCGTGAATGTCCAGGACCTCGGTTTCGATGCCCAGTTTTTTTGCCGCCGCCTTAACCTCGGCGGTTCGCCGCTTGGCTAATTCTCCGCCGGCCATTTCAGCGTGACCGATATCGCCGTTAGTGACGGACACGAATTTGACGTGATGTCCCTGTGCGGCCCACATCGCTGCGGCGCCGCCGGCCTTGATTTCACAGTCGTCGGGATGTGCGCCGAAGACGATGATGCGCAGCTTCCCATCATCCAGGTTCCGCTCGCTTGCCGAGGTTGTGCCGGAAAGTGCAAACGCTAATAGTAATGACAGTAAAACCATGCCGGCTAAACAAAATACACTCTTCTTCATTGTTGATCTCCTTATAAAATATTTTCTAAACATAAATTGATTCAATGCACTTATTTCAAGAGAGTCAGCATGACAGCGCGAACTTCCATTACCTGCCGACCCGGAACATCCGGGGCACTCAGCGTCAATTCACCCCGGCCCTTTTCCAATCGAAATGTCCCCAGCCCAAGCGGCCGGAAATCCTTGACGTAAGACTCACTGCCTCGATCAACACGGTCGAATTCGGCGCCCACTGACGGAGGGTCGTGCGGCTCGGTCACTTTTCCCCGGAGGCTGCTTTTATTGAAACTCAGCTCGACCGTTGAGCCGACGTCGTCCTTCGGGCAGGTGTAGAAAACCACCGCTTCATATTGCCCGGCGCTGGCCACTTTGATGTCCCATGTAATCTTATCTTTTTTATTGATCCAGTTTGTGAAGTACGAGCAATTCGGTGCTCTGCCGCTTCGTTGGACGTTACCATGCGGCACGCCGTCGCGAGCGGGCAAAATCGTTGCCGGAAACTCGGGGTAACCGACCGTGAAAGGCCGATCATCCTTTCGTGATTTAGGCAGCACTTCCTGCTGCCACTTCGCAACGGCTTTCCTTAGCCTGTCGGCAATCTTTGGTTTGTCCTTCGAGATGTCATGGTCTTGTCCCGGGTCGGCCTGCATGTCGAAAAGCTTGCCCGTATTATCGAGCCGGTAACGCTGCGTGCGGACGCTGACCCGGCCGTTTTGGTGGGAGAAGATCATTCGATCCGGCCAGTCTTTTGTTTCTTCGAAAACAAGCGGCTTGATGCTGACGCCGTCGAGGGGCTTGGTGCCGACGACCGGAATCCCGGCCATGTCGGCCAGCGTAGGAAGCAGGTCGATCGCGCCGGCGATTTGTGATATCTTTGTCTTCGGTTTGATGTGTCCGGGCCAGCGAATAACGCAGGGGACACGAACGCCGCCTTCGTCGGTCGAGCCCTTACGTCCTTTCATACCCCCGTTCCAACGCCAGCTATTCGGCCCGTTGTCGCTGAAATAAATGACGATGGTATTGCCGGCGAGCTTTAATTCTTCGAGCTTCCGCAGAACGCGTCCCACGTTGAAGTCGATATTCTCGCACATCGCCAGGGCACAGCGTGTCTTGTCGATCTGTTCTTTTTCCGGGTTACGGTTCCTCATGCCGAGCGGGTGATTCCTGAACTCTTCCCAGAAACGGTCGGGCACCTGCATTGGCGAGTGCGGCGTATTGAACGGCATATAGCAGAAGAACGGCCGGTTTTTGTTTTGCTCGATAAACGACAGGGCGTGATCGGTCAAATCGTCGGTGATGAATCCCTTTCCTCTGACAATTTTGCCGTTATGTTCGAGGATAGGATCGAAGTAGTTGCCCCAGTGGCCGGAGCAGAAGCCGTAATACTCGTCGAACCCGCGGGCGTTCGGATGGTAGGGGTATTGCGTGCCGTTGTGCCATTTGCCGAATGCCGCAGTGGCGTAGCCCGCCGACTTAAACGTATCGCCGATTGTCTTTTCGTTGATGTTCAGTCGCTCGGCCCCGGTCGACACACCGCGGACGCCCCCGCGCGGATGGTAGCGTCCCGTGAGAAACTCGGCCCGCGTCGGCGCGCAGACGGCGCAGACGAAGAACCGCTCGAACATGGCACCGTCCCGGGCCAGAGAATCGATATTCGGCGTCTCGATGTTGAGGTTTCCGTGGAGCCTCAGGTCGCCCCAGCCCTGGTCGTCGCTCAGGATGACTACGATGTTCGGCCGCTGCTTTGTTTGGGCCGCGAGCCGGCGAAATGGAACCATGGCTGCAATCGTGCCGGCGCATGCACCTTTCAAAAAGTCCCGGCGAGTTATCTGCGAATGTTTCATTGTCTTGTCTCCTCTAAGTTCTCAAATACCCATCAGCAATCATCATAAGCTCTGGGGCGACGACATTCAACAACTTTTTCCGCCGATTCGGCTTTGAGAGCCTGCTTGACTTAAGAGTACCTGGCAGCGACAATGAAGTTAAATCGTCTTGTCAGAAATCATTTGAAGGGATTGCAAGATGAATAAGCTATGTTTGATTTTATTAACTATACCGATTTATGCCGCCGGCTGCACGTCAACATTTATGGTACATGTAAACGGATTTTCCGAGTTCAGTAAACCGATCAGTGATAAGGCATCGATATATGTGGCAATAGATCCGAATTCTCAGAATCCTATCTTTGATAAGGAAATCAAAGCCAAGATTGAGATGCTGTTAAGATCGCACGGTTACATCCCAGCTCCTGACGTCGAGCAGTCCGACTATCGGCTTGCCTTCCAGGTGGGATTGGATTCACACACGGTAACAGGCTACACGCCGCTCCATCGGCCTTATTTGGATTTTCACGATAGATATTGGGGATATTATAATTTCGGCTACACCAGATATGTCCCGTATTTTGAGACATTTTACGACCAAAGGCTTGTGATGAAGGTTTTTGCCACCGACCGCAGTTCTGCTTCGGAGGCCGGGCAGGTTATCTGGATTGGAGAAGCTATGACCGATACAAGCGTTGCCGACATTCGCCGTGTGGTCGACTATCTGCTGATTGCAGGCTTCGAGTATTTCGGCGCCGACACAAAGAGACAAATGACCCTGACAATAGGCCCCGACGATCCCAGGATAATCCGGATTGCCACATTCAGATAATCCCAAGTTCAGCATTTATTCTCGATCCACGCTTTACTAACAAACCAAACCTCTTAAATGGATTTTGGTTTGAAGGTGATATTGGTTCGATAGAATAAAACAAGTAAAGCTCTTTAACAATTCTTAGCTCGCAGTTTTTTTTTTCGATTATGCTGGTCTTTGTGGATTTTTATGTTAACCTTGTTTGTAGTGGTTAACATAGGTTAATAAAACGTGTTGTGGTTAATGAGCCTTAACTGATATCGGACGATCGGTTGTAGATATGCAAAGGTGGCTCCTATGAAGAAAGATCAATACATTACAATTCCACAATTAGCCAAGATTCTGGGCTTGAGCAGAATTGCCGTCTATAAGAAGGTAAAGAAAGGTCAAATCAAGGCTGTACGGATCGGCAGGATTTTTGCCATCGACCGGAAATACGTGCTCCGGATCCTGGGAAAGGACCTGAACAGGGAAGATAAGAAACAGATCGACGATGCGGTGAAAAAGACAGTCGAAGAGTACGGCCAGACGCTGAAACTATTAGGCTCAGAGTAATGAAGGACATAACTGTCAAAGAGGTGGAGTACATTGCTTTTAAATTGGCCAGAGAGATGCTGGTCTTTGATGAGCCCATACCGGATTTCTCAAGCCGTTTTCCGAATATCCTTGAAAGTTGTTTGGCTACACCTTTTCAAAGCTTTGGGAAAAAGTCTCTTTATCCGAGTCTCATATCCAAGGCGGCGATGCTTTTTTATCTTCTGATTAAGAACCATCCCTTTCAAAACGGCAACAAACGAATCGCAATGACTACACTGCTCGTATTCTTATACAGAAATGGAAAATGGATTCGGGTTGATACGCAAGAGCTTTATAATTTTACAGTTTGGGTCGCCCAGAGTCCGCGCACCGTCAAAGACGAAACCGTTAAGGCCACAGAAAAATTCCTAAAAAGCCATCTCGTAAAGCGTTAAATGTAGACTAATTACTGCCTTGCCTTGCAAATCATATTTACTCTTCGGGTATTCTCACTGTTTTTTGTAATACTGCATGGCGTCGGGGAGCAGGTTTTTCAGGTTTTGGATTCTGGTTTGGTCGGCGGGGTGGGTGCTGAGGAACTCCGGCGGTTGAGCGCCTGTCTTTTGGACAGACATTCTCTGCCAGAATACGATGGCTTCTTCGGGGTTATATCCTGCCATCGCCATGAAGACCAGTCCCAGATGATCCGCCTCGTTTTCATGAGTCCTGCTGTATTTTAACACGCCAAGCTTGGTGCCGATTCCATAGGATTGCATGAAAAGGTTCTTAGTCTGTTCAGGGCGGTCTTTCATAGCAGTCGATAATGCTATGCCGCCCATCTGGACGAGCAGGCCCTGCGTCATGCGTTCGGCGCCGTGCTTGGCGAAGGCGTGCGCGATTTCATGGCCCATGACCACGGCCAGGCCGGTCTCGCCCTGCGCGACCGGTAAGATGCCGGTATAGACGACCACCTTTCCACCGGGCATGCACCAGGCGTTGACGTTCGGATCATCGACCAGATTAAAATCCCATTTGTAGCCTTCTAAGCGGTCTTCAATGCAGTTTGTTTTGCAATACTGCTCGACGGCATTTTGGATTCTGCCGCCGATGCGTTTGACCATTTGGGTTTGTTCGGCATTCGTGCTGAGCTTGTGCGTGGAAAGAAATTCTCCGTAGGATTGGAAGCTCATCGAATTCATTGTCGAATCGGGAACGATATTGAATTGTTTTCTGCCGGTAATTTCGACCTCCGAGCAGCCGGATAGCAATAATAGAATGCCGAATAGAATGATTAATTTTGATTTCAGAGTAGCTTTCATAATACTTTCCCCTTTCTTGATAAGGTGCAGCATGATTTTTTTCACAAAAAGCAGCAATATATTTAAACAGATTGTATTATATTTCTACAAGTTTTTTTTAGCAGGTGTTCTATTATTTTTCGTTGAGTTCATTTTTGATTTCGTTCAGCAAATTGATTGCTGCGATGGGAGTCAGGTTGTTCACGTCGGTGGAGGCGAGTTTTTCCAATACAGACTTGTTTTTCTCCACGAAGAGAATGTCTTTGTCGGATTCTTTGGTTTTATGTCGAGACAGGTGTTCGCCGGAGGCTTCTTTTTGAAATGTGCTTTCGAGATCGTCTAGGATTTCTTTCGATCTGTCTAAGATAGTTTTCGGCACGCCCGCCAATTTGGCGACGTGGATGCCGTAGCTTTTGTCCGTTCCGCCGGGCAGAATCTTGTGCAGAAAGACGACTTCTTCCATCCATTCGCGCACGGCCACATTGCAATTTTTCACGTTAGCGAACAGCTCGGACAATTCGGTTAATTCGTGATAGTGCGTGGCGAACAGCGTCCGGCACTTTAGCCTGTTTGCTATGTGTTCGGTAATCGCCCATGCCAGAGAGAGCCCATCGTACGTGCTTGTGCCGCGGCCGACTTCGTCGAGAATGACGAGCGATTTATCCGTGGCGTTGTTGATAATGTTTGCCGTCTCGGTCATTTCGACCATGAAGGTGGATTGCCCACGGACTAATTCATCCGAAGCGCCGACGCGAGTGAAGATTCGATCGACCAGGCCCATCTCGGCGTTTTTAGCTGAAATAAACGAGCCGGTTTGTGCCATCAGCACCAGTAGGGCGACCTGCCGGATGTAGGTACTTTTGCCGGACATGTTCGGGCCCGTGATAACAAGAATGTCACCTGCCCCGTCGCCGAGCTCGACGTCGTTCGGCACAAATTCCGCGCCGAGGATCTCGGCCACGACCGGATGCCTGCCTTCATGAATAATAAGCTGACCGCTATCGCTGAGTTTCGGACGGATGTAATTTCGCCGCTTAGCCAGATATGCAAGAGCCGTCAGGCAGTCGCATTGAGCGATGATTTCGGCAAGCCCCTGAAGCCGGCCGACGTATTGGGCCGACTGACGGCGAAGCTGGTCGAAAAGCTGCTGCTCCAATTCGAGCGCCTTTTCCTCGGCGCTCAAAGCCTGTGTCTCGTACTCTTTGAGCTCATCGGTAATGTAGCGCTCGGCGTTTTTTATTGTCTGCTTGCGGACAAAATCGGCTGGAACCTTACCAGCCGCTGAGTGATTGATCTCGATATAGTAGCCGAAGACTTTGTTAAAGCCGATCTTCAAATTTGCGATGCCGGTTCGCTCGGCCTGCTGCTTCTGGTAGTTTCGCAGCCAGCTTTGGCCGTCCCTGGAGATCGAGCGCAACCGGTCGAGCTCTTCGGAAAAGCCCGCTCTGATAACGCCGCCATCGCGAAGGTGCGTGGGCGGTTCCGGCTCGATGGCCGCTTCGAGCAGGTCGGCCAATTCGTCCATGCTGTCGCACTTGTCACCCAACTGCACGAGCATCTCGCCGCTGAATTGCCGCAGGTTCTCCCGCAGCAATGGTATTTGCCGAAGTGTCGCCGCCAGGGCGACCAGGTCTCTCGGAGATGCGCGGAACGTGCTGATACGGGCGGCGATTCGCTCGGTGTCGGAGATGTTTGTCAGCAGCCCGCGGATGCCGGTTAATTTAGCGTCGGCATCTTTGATTTCTTCGACAGCATCCTGTCGCAGCTCGATAGCGGCAAGGTCGCAGAGCGGCATGCACAGCCAGTTCCTGAACATGCGGGCACCCATGCCGGTAATGGTTTCGTCGAGGCATTCCAGCAGCGAGCCTTTTCTGCTCTCGGTGCGAATCGTTCGCAGGACTTCCAGACTCCGCAGGCTTGTCGGGTCGATTTGCAGGAAGTTTCGCCGACTGATTTTCTTCAGGTTCCGGATGTGGCCGAGCGTGGTTTTTTGTGTTTCGTTTAGATATTCGACAATGGCGCCGGCAGGGGGGATAAGCCCATCGTCATCGTCACCAATGCCGAATCCTTCGAGCGTGGCCGTACCGAAATGCTTGAGCAGACGCTGCCTCGCCTGGTAGGGATCGAAGTACCAGCCGGGACGTTCGGTGATTATGGCGCTGGTCAGTTGCGTCAGCTCCCTGGTGAGCTTTTTTGTTTCGGCCTCGAACAGCTCACCTCGCCGGTCGGCGAACAGGCACTCGGCCGGCGAAAGCCGCAACAACTCATCGAGCAGTTTTTCTTCCGGGAGCTCCTGTACGAAAAAATGGCCGGTCGAAATATCGACCCAGCTTATCGCAGCATGTTTTTTTGTCCCCAAACTGACGGCACAGAGAAAATTATCCTCCTTGGCGTTCAGCAGAATATCGTCGGTGAGCGTGCCGGGCGTGACAATGCGCACGACATCGCGTTTTACAACTCCCTTTGCGGTCTTCGGATCTTCGACCTGCTCGCAGACGGCGACCCTGTAGCCTGCCTGGAGCATTTTTTTCAGATACGGATCAACAGCATGGTAGGGCAGGCCGGCCAGTGGAATCGGATTGCTGCCTTTGCTCCGGCTGGTCAGAGTCAGGCCGAGAACCTTAGAGCAGGTCTTGGCGTCCTCATAAAAGGTCTCGTAAAAATCGCCCATGCGAAAAAACAGTATGCAGTCCGGATGCATCTGTTTGAATCTGTGAAACTGCTTCATAGCAGGCGTCAGTTTTTCATTCGTGGCCGTCATAAGTGCCGATTATACACGAAGCTGGCCGTTTAACAACTTTGTTATGATTGAGGCCGCCTGCTGTTTTGAGGTTGTGGTGGTCACTTTCTTGATTAAGTTTTCCTGTCGGCGCGTAAAGCAGACGGGCTCTCGCAGGTCGAAATCCGCCGCTCCGGCGACATTGATGATTGTATCGCCGAGACTTTCGATTCCCGTACCTTTTTTGGCGCTTATTTGTACTGAGTTTGACAAGGTCCCCGGCAGCCGGCTTGTATCGAATCTGGCTGGCAGGTCGGATTTATTCAAAACCGTGATAACTTTCTTATCGTCGAATCTTTTAGTGATTTGGTCGTCAAGCTCTTCTGTTGGCCGGCTGGCATCCAACACAAGCAGAACAATATCCGCTTGTTCGAGGACTTCGGCCGTTTTCTTCTGAGCAGATACTTCGATATTATCCTGATAGTCCTGGAGCTTTTCATCCAGCCCCGCCGTGTCGATTAGCTTGACGGATAGAGAACCGATTCGACATCGGGCGCTGACCCAGTCTCTGGTAGTACCTTTGATATCGGTGACGATGGCTTTTTGCCGGCCGGCCAGGCAATTGAGCAATGTACTTTTGCCGCTGTTCGGTGGGCCTGTCAGAACCGCGCTACAGCCATATATGATTAGCTTTGCGGCCTGGGATTTTTGCAGTATCTGATTTGCTTCGGCCTTGATTATATCGAGAGAAATTTCATCCATGCTTTCGAGCCAGCCACTGGCTTTTTTCGTCAAGCCGGCATCGATCTGGTTTGCAATGATTTTTGTGCCCTGAAGGGTTTTTGCCTTTGCCTGTGCCAGTTTGGCTTCGACTGCGATTGCGTCGGCGGATTTTTCTGCCGTAAGGAGTTTTTTCAGCAGTTGCTCGGTGGTCAGCAGGTCGGCCCCATGGCGCCGGAGAAGTTGCATTATCATCTCGACGATAAGCGGATTGCCGTGACAGTTTATTGCGAAAGTATCCGGGCCTTCACAGCCAATTGTCACCTGGTCGATAACTTCTGAACCATCACTAATTGTGCCCAGCAGGATTTCGCCGGCCTTGAATTTCAAAGGTTTGGTCCCTGCCGGCTTGAATACTTTTTTCATGACGGCCTCGGCTGAATCGCCGAAGATTTGAATAGTCGATATAGCACCTGTGCCCTTGCCGGTCATTACTGCAGCGAAAATACTCATGTTTTGTATTTCGTATATAGTATGTAGTACATTGTTTTACACATCGCAAAACGATTATCAAGCAGGCACACGAGCCTGCCCCTAATTCATTTTTTCTTCGAGATATTTTTTATAGGCCAGGACGATTCCTTTGATGACGAGGTTTGGTACGTAATTGTCTATGAAGTCGCAGTCGCCGGCGATGATTTTGGCAGCCGAGCCGGTGATTACTGTTTGCGGCCATTTGCCGAATTCCTCGGCGTAGCGTCTGATGACTTCCTGTAATGTGCCCACGATGGAATAATACAATCCGCAATTGATGGCGTCGGCCGTGTTCTTGCCGTACGGAGCTTTGGGCTTTGTGATTTTGATATTGGGTAATTGGGCGGTATAGTCTCTTAATGCCTTAGCGCTGATCTCGAAGCCGGGGAGAATAACGCCGCCGAGGAAGATGCCGTTCTGGTCAACCAGATCGATAGTTACCGCGGTGCCGAAATCGGCAATGATTACCGCATCTTCGGCGACTTCGTAGGCTGCTGCGGCTGAGACCACCCGGTCCGTGCCGATCTTGTCCGGCTCATCGACCCATAGCTGCATCGGCAGGGGGATGTTTTTGCCGATGATGTGAATCTTTTCGTCTAAATTGGTCTCAGCTATTTCCCGGATGACCTTCGTCCAGGCGGATTTGACGCTGCTGACAACAATTACGCCGTTTCGCTTATCTTCTTTCGAGCTTTCGATAATCGGTATTTTCTTCCATGCCGACTTTAGACAGCTTGTCAGTTTTGCCCGGGAGCCGCCCGGGATGGATTTAACAAACTCCTCCTTGTCCTCAAGGAAAAGCCCGATGTCAATATTCGTATTACCAATATCTACTGCGATTATATTCATAATTATTCACTCGCGGATAGCAATTCGTTGATCGTTTCTTCTGTTTTCTACTCTATTTTTTTGTTGATGTCAATTTGAAAAAAAAGGCTTTGGACTTTTACTGGGCATGGCAAGATAATACAAATCTGAGCGGAAGTTTCGTTTACACAGCTATCTTTTTGTGGTATGATTGTTGTATGGACAGGTTTGGTTTTCCAAAGATACAAAGAACTGCCTTTAAAGTGTCATCGTTTTTTGAGAAGTCAGATGAGAAATCATACTGGCTTTCCAAGACACCTTACGAACGTTTGGAAGCAGTGGAATTGATGCGGCGAATTATTTATGGCTATGATCCATCTACCACCCGACTTCAAAGAATTCTTGAAATTACTCAACGCTCATCAAGTTGAGTACCTGCTGATCGGTGGTTATGCGGTTGGCTATCACGGCTATCCGCGAGCTACTGTAGATATGGATATCTGGATTGCTATGCATCCGGATAATGCTGATAGGATAGTAGCCGTTTTGAAAGAATTTGGCTTTGATCCTCCTGAACTATCTCCAGATATGTTCCTGAAAGAGTGGCAAATAATCCGTCTTGGTGTTCCGCCAGTCAGGATAGAAATCGCAACGACCATTTCAGGCGTTAATTTCAGTGAATGTTATACAGAACGAGTGACGGATCTGTTAGATGGTGTGGAAGTTAACTTGATCAGCTTAAAGCATATAAAAGCCAACAAGAAAGCTTCCGGCAGACATCAGGACTTAGCCGACCTCGAAAAGCTGCCATAACTGATAGCTCACAACAGTCTATAAACTTTAAGTAACTCATCTCCATGTTGAGATAAAAAAACTAAAATTCTGGTAGACAAATTGCCCTGTTCGGTCACTATATTTGTAGAGAATCGGATTTTCTTTATACCCAAACAGCCGTGTGAATCGTTATATTTGGTAGTGAACGTTCATTGCTCATCAGTGAGGTTTTCTTGATGGTAGACAGGTTGCTTGTGACCAAATGTAAACAAGGGAGCAGGGATGCCCTGCTCCGGATCTATGAAAAGTACAGAGATAGTCTGATGATCCTGGCGATTGCCCTCTCGCATGATGTAAATCTTGCAGAAGATGCAGTTCATGATGTTTTCGTTGCTTTTGCCCAGAATATTGCGAGCTTTAAGCTTACCGGCAGTCTGAAAGCTTACCTGGCGAGGTGCGTTGCTAATCGAGTTCGTGATCTGATGCGGACAAATCGAAGCCGGGCCAAAGCTCTCAGCCCGGAGCAGGCATGTTTTGTGGAACGGGATTTAGACGAACCAAGTTTGCTCGTGGCCTGCAACGAAGAGTTGCGACTGCTGAGTTCGGCGCTGGCCGAGCTGCCGCATGAGCAAAGAGAAGTGATTGCATTGCATATTCACGGCCAGATGCGATTTCGGGTAATAGCTAAATCTCTGGGCATCTCTGTCAATACAGTCAAGGGTCGATACAGATACGGAATTCAAAAAATGCGTTCGATCTTAAATGGTGAGATATAAAAATGAGTTCAGCGGAAAAGATAAAAAGATTGTTTGCTAAATCAGATGTTGCGGTCCACTCGAAAGTTGACGACAGAATTGTCGGTGATGCTTTGACAGTGTTCAACGAATCTGAAAAGACAAAATCGGTTTCGGCTGAGCCAAATATATGGAGAATGATCATGAACAAGACAATGACAAAAGTAGCCGCTGCGGCGGCAATAATCGCGATAGTGGTTGTCGGTATGCACTACCTGGGCGTTTCACCCGACGGCGCGGGCGTCGTCTGGGCCGATGTACTAAGGAACATGGAGGCGTCACAAACCGTCACATTCACGCTCGATACGGAAAATAACGATGAAACGGTTGGGCACTTTTGGGGAAAAGGTACGGTAAAGATCAAAGGGCCGATTCGGCGTTTTGAGGGCATCAACGGTCGCCGTTCCAAATACGGACAGTCCGGCGAAGAGACGGTGATATGCATGGCGGACCTGAGTCGGCAGAACCGTTTTGTAACGCTCTATCCTCTGAAGAAATGTGCAGATACGGGCGACTATAGCGGCTACAACCCAACGCTGCTCACTTACGATGGACTGAAGAAGGATTTTCATAATGAGACCGAAGAAAGCCTCGGCGAGATGGAGATTAACGGCCGAAAGGCGGTCGGTTTCAGAATCGTCAAAGACAATAAGGAAATCATAGTTTGGGTCGATCCGGACACTGCTCTCCCGATCCAGATAGAGTCCAAAGCCAACGACGGAACGGAAACGCTTACTTTGACCAACATCACCTTCAGTGTGGAGCTGGACGATCAACTGTTTGACATGACTGTCCCGGATGATTATTTGGCTATGAACGTGATCACAGAGGAGTTCACGATTCCTTTCGAGCTGAAGGAGAAGTACCTTGTCGAAGGTCTGAAGATCGCTGCAGGCCATCGCGGCGGAAAGTTCCCGACGTATTTCGGGCGAGGTCGGCCCGGTCAGGAGGCCATAGATAAGTTCTTAGAGGAGGATGCGCGGATCGTTGCCCCCATTGAGGACGATTTCGCGATCATGCTGGCGACCGAGTACTTCGTGCGCTTGCCTAAGGGCAGCGAGTGGCAATACGTGGGCGAAGATGTCAAACTCGGTGACGCAAAAAAACCTGTGTGTTGGTGGAAACTGCCGGACTCGAAGACCTATCGAGTCATCTATGGTGACCTGAGCATACGAGACGTCGAACCGGGTGATTTACCTAAGATTCCGTGGTTAGAAGAATAGAAGAGATTGTCAAAGAGCCGATTCTATGAGATCGGCTCTTTTCACACTTATGATTTGTTCTTTAGCTCTTTTACTTTTTGCCAAAGCAACTCACTTAATTCTTTTATTCCGGAGCCGGTTACGGCGGAGATTGGGTGAATGGTTTGCTGGAATTCATTTCTGAGATCGTTTATAACTTCCCCATCCGGGTCGAGGTCGATTTTGTTGGCAACAATGACTTCCTTTTTTTGTGCTAAGGCCTTGCTGTAGTTCTCCAATTCGCTGCGGATGGCTTTGTAATTTTCCATGGGGTCGGAGCCGTCTGTCGGCATTATGTCAAGGATATGAACGAGCAGCGTTGTTCTCTCTATGTGCTTGAGAAATTCGTGACCGAGGCCTGCGCCGGCGTGTGCTCCCTCGATCAAGCCGGGGATGTCGGCCATGACGAACCGGCGATAATCGCTCAGTTCGACAATGCCCAGCACGGGCTCAATTGTGGTGAAGGGGTAGTCGGCGATTTTCGGTCTCGCTGCCGAGCAGCGGGAGATAAGCGTGCTCTTGCCGGCGTTCGGCATCCCAACTAAGCCCACGTCGGCAATGAGTTTTAATTCGAGCCTGATATTTCTTTCCTGGCCCTTTTTGCCCGGCACGGCATTTCTTGGGGTCTGATTGATGGACGTTGCAAAGGCCTTATTACCTTTTCCGCCTTTGCCGCTTCTGCAAACACAAACCTTCAGTCCTACCTCGTTCATGTCTTTGAGTAGCAGATCCAGGTCGGTATCGTAAATGAGTGTTCCCGGCGGGACTTTTATGATCAGGTCGTCGCCGTCTGCGCCGTGCTTGTTGTTTCCCGAACCGGGCTGACCGTTCTTGGCCTGCCAGTGGTGTTTGCCTGCGAAGTCTAACAGGGTGTCGAGGTTCTCAGCGGCCTCGAAATATACGTTGCCTCCGCGCCCGCCGTCGCCGCCATTAGGGCCGCCTTTGGGAAGAAATTTTTCTCGCCGAAAGCTGACACAGCCGTGACCACCGTCTCCTGCCTTGATCCAGATTTGTGCCCGGTCTATAAACATTGCTTCGTATCTCGCTGCTTGTATCTTGTATTTCGACATAAAAAAAGGATGGTAAATACCATCCCTATTTTATGTTTTATTGCTTATTCTTCTTAGACAACGTGGATTTTTCGGCCCTGAAACTGGACCAGTCCATCCGCGGTGGCGAACAGTGTATAATCCCTGCCCATGCCGACGTTGGAGCCGGGAAAGAATTTTGTCCCGCACTGTCGTACGATAATTGCGCCGGCTTTAGCTGCCTGGCCACCATACAATTTTACACCTCGGTACTGCGGATTGCTGTCTCTGCCGTTCCGCGAGGAGCCTTGCCCCTTTTTATGTGCCATAATAAGTTACCTCTAATCAATGCAAACTTAAAGCTTATGAAATCTTCAGAACCTGCATTCTAACGGCCTTCTCCAGGGTTGTCCAGAGAAATCTCAACAATTTTCGGCCTAAATTTCAGCGGGCCGGATTCTAACGCTCCGGGCGGATTATCGAGAGCCTGAGTTTTACTCGTGCCGATAGACTTCCCAGCCCATATAGGTGTCGAGAGCTTCGGCGATTGCGTCGGCCTTCTGTGAGATATTGACGGCAATGTGGTGCTCGAAGCCCATCCTGCATATATATTGCATCAATATCTGAAGGTCCGCGATTTTCATAACGCCGTAGCCGCCGAACGTATCGAGCTTGTCGTTTGTGAACTGGCCTTCGCCGACGTAAGTGCTGATGATGCCGGTCGCGTCATCGGTCGTCGTCCTGCAGAACGTCGCCTTTGCCGGTGCGATCCTGCCGACAATCGTGCCGTAGGTGTTTTCTTTGCCCACCGACCCGGCGATGATTTCCTGGTAGTCCATCTTCGAATTGCCGAAGAACGATTTGGCCAGATTGCTGCAATGGAATAAGACGGCTTTGTCGGGATCGGAGCCGTAGTTATTGTTCCAGTCCAGAAGCGCGCTGGGCGTGCCGCTGGCGAGCTGGAGGATGTACATTCCCAGCAGGCCTGTAATATCGACCTCGCATGCGCTCGGCACCAGCGATTCGCTCATTATGCTCATGAGCGTGCAGGGTACGATTCCGAAGAATTCTTCCAGGGCGGTCCAGCATTGAATTGCGGTGCCGTCGAGTTCGGTCTCTTTGATCCATCGGTCGATGACGTAGCCGAATTTGGCCATCTTCAAAAGCTTCTCGGTGGGAACCGATTGGGTCGGCGTGTATTTCCGGATTGCATCTAACTTCCTTTTAACCCCCCGGTCATTGTCGGTAAGCCTCTCGACTCTTCCGAGGATTTCCGACAGGTCGATTGTCTCGACGGCTATGCCTGAAAGCTCGAGGATTTTCTCGCTGTAACGGACGGTGTTAAATGCTCCTGTGCGGGCGCCGATAGCTCCGAACCTGGCGTTTTTGAGGCCCTTTATAATCCTGCAGACCGAGGCGAAATCGTCCAGCTCCTGTTTGAACTGGGCCGAGGCGGCTGCGACCGTGTGCGAGTTTGTCAGCGTGTACGGAATGCCCGCCTGCCTGAGATTATTGCAGGCGCTGATTTTGCCGCAGAAGGAATCTCTTCTGTTAGCGATAGTCATAGTGCCCTTATCGTCGGGCTCGGCCTGTATCAGGATCGGTACATCGAGCCCGGAGCGTTTGATTGCCTCGGCAACTCCCTTTTCATCGCCGAAGTTCGGCAGGGTGACAATAATGCCGTCAATTTTTTCACCCTTTTCTGCAAATAGAGCGGCACATTTTTTGGCATCGGCGAAAGATTCAACCGTGCCGTATTTAGTTTCCTGCATAGAGAGTGCAACCGAGTTGAAGCCATTTTTCCTGAGCACGGCAAGGATGTTTTTTCGTCCTTCTTTTGCTAATGCATCGGGGAAAAAGCCGCGGTTTCCAACAATGACGCCGAATGTTGTTTTTTTCATTTTCTTCTCTCCTTAATATGACCCGGGACTCAGTCCCGAGGCTGTCCATAATAGGCATTTTTTCCATGTTTTCGCATATAGTGCTTGTATAGCAATGAGATGTTGATTGAGCCCTGATTGGGATTTATCGTAATGGTGCCCAGAGCCATTGCTGCGATTTGTTCCAGCACAACGGTCGCTTCAACGGCGGCGGCCGGATCGCTGCCCCACGAGAATGGCCCGTGATTGGCGACCAGGACCGCCGGCATTTGCATCGGATTCATTCCCGCAAACCGCCGGACGATGACCTTGCCGGTGTTCAGCTCATAGTCATCTTTTATCTGCTCTTCGGTCATGACGTCGGTTACCGGAATGGGGCCGTAGAAATAATCAGCGTGAGTCGTGCCGAAGCACGGGATTTCTTTGCAGGCTTGTGCCCACATCGTTGCATTAGTCGGATGGGTGTGGCAGATGCCGCCGATGGCTTCGAAATTTCTGTACAGCTCAAGATGGGTCGGCGTATCCGATGAAGGATTGAGAGCCCCTTCGATAATTTTCCCTTCCAGATCGAGCAAAACCATTTTGTTGGGTGTCAGTTCATCGTATGCCACGCCGCTTGGCTTTATGGCGATAACGCCTGCCGAGCGATCTATCCCGCTGACATTGCCCCAACTGTAAATTACGAGCTGCTGTTTCTGCAACTCAAGATTTGCCTCGCAGACGACTTTTTTCAGTTCTTCGTGCATAATAGTAAAGACCCCACGTGGAACGTGGGGCTAAATATTTAGCCCCGCCTTTCAGGCGGATTTATCCTTGATGCTCAAAAGCTCTTTCATAACGTTTGCCAGCTTGCCGGAGAAATCCTGCGTCCCGAAGGCGTCATGAAGCTGCTTATAGAGGACATACAATTGTTTATAGACTATAGCGTTTTCGGCGATTGGTTTATAGGTTACGTCTTTAATTCCGCACATCGCAGCCTGGGCATCGGCGAAGCTGTCATGGCCGCCGGATGCTTTGCCTGCGACTACGGCGCCGGCGATGCACGCGCCCAGCGCGCAACTCTGGGCGGAACGGGATATCTTCATCTCCCTACCTGTCACGTCGGCATAAATCTGCATCAGCAGAGGATTTTTCTCTGCGATTCCGCCGCAGTTGATGACCTGTGAGACTTTGACGCCGTATTCTTCGAATCGGTTGATAATCGTCAGGGCGCCGAAGGCGGTTGCCTCGATTAATGCCCGGTAGATTTCTTCCGGCCTTGTATGCAGTGTCTGGCCCAGCAGCAGGCCTGTTAATCGCTGGTCGACGAGCACGGTTCTGTTGCCGTTATTCCAGTCGAGAGCCAGCAGGCCGGACTGGCCCGGCCTGAGCTTTGCCGCCTTCTCGGTTAAGGCTTCGTGAGAGCCTGCCTCTGGGCCGCCCGGCTGGATATAATTGACGAACCAGTTGAAAATATCGCCCACGGCCGATTGACCGGCCTCCAGGCCAAAATAGCCCGGCAGGATGGAGCCGTCAACTATGCCGCAGATGCCGGGGATATCCGCCAGTTTCCTGCTCGATTCGCTCACGAGCATGTCACATGTGCTGGTGCCGATGATTTTGACCAGCGTGCCCGGAGCGATACCGGAGCCGACGGCGCCTAAGTGGGCGTCGAAAGCGCCCATCGCCACGGGGATAGCCGCCGGCAGGCCGAGTTTCGCCGCCCATTCGTCGGTGAGATTTCCCGCCGTCTGATCTACTGCATACGTCCGGTCGCTCAGTGTTTTTCGGAGTTTGCCGAGTTTCGGATCGAGCTTCGAGAGAAATTTTTCTTCCGGGTAGCCGCCCCAGTCGTCGTTGAACATGGCCTTGTGGCCGGCGGCGCAGCGGCAGCGTTTGAGTTTGTCGGGCGTCTGGGTTCCCGTAAGGACCGCGGGCAGCCAGTCGGCATGTTCGGCCCATGTATAGGCGGCGTCAAAAACCTTCGGATCGGTTCGCAGGCAGTGCAAAATCTTGCTGAAGAACCATTCCGAGGAATATGTCCCGCCGCACCTGGCGAGATATTCGGGATTGTCTTTCGCGGCCAATGCGGTAATTTCTGCCGCTTCGGCGTGGCCTGTGTGGTCCTTCCACAGCCAGGCACATGCGTTTGGATTGTCCTTGAATTCATCGAGCATGCTCAAAGGCGTGCCGTTCTTATCGACCGGGATAGGCGTCGAGCCGGTTGTGTCGATACCGATGCCTATGATCTGGTCCGGCTCGAATCCCTTCAATGCGTTCTTTGCCTCGGTGATTGCCGCTTTTATGGTCACCTCGATACCCTTGAGGTAGTCGGCGGGATTCTGCCTGGCCAGGTTGTGGTCGGCCGGGTCGAGAATTATGCCGGCATCGCCCGTTTCGTATTCGTAAACTGCCGTGCCAAATTCGTTGCCGTTGTCGACATCGACTATCAGGCATCTCACAGAGTTGGTGCCGTAATCCAGGCCAATCGTATAAGGCATAAGATAACCTCCTATTTGTTAGTTTAACCAGAAACTGAAATACAGATATAGACCAACCACAAGCCCTAAAATGACGATGGTCATCAGTACCTCGACAAGTCCCCAGCTTTCGCGGGATTCCTTCTTTTGTTCGGGTGTGGCCGTGGCATAGGTCAGGTCGGCGATCTTTTTATAATTTGGCGGAGCGGTCAGCAGCGAAACTCCGACGATTACCACTATGCTCAAAAGCAGCAGCCAGCCCGTGGCAAAGAGAAAGTTGTATTCACCGATATAGACCAGCCAGCCGGGCGATGTAATGATCGGTTCAACTCCGCCCGTAAGTGCCTGGATGGTCAGCTTGGTCATCCCGACGATAAAACCGATAGCCAGCCCTGCCACGGCACCTTTACCGTTAATCCGCTTACAGAAAAGACCGAGCAGAAATACCGCCGTAATGGGCGGAGCCAGATAACCCTGAACGCTCTGGAGATATTTATACAATCCGCCCTGGGAAACCCGCTGCATTACGGGGATCCAGATTATTCCCATCACAACCACCACCATTGTTGCGATTCGCCCGACAGTAACAAGGTGCCGCTCAGAGGCCTTCGGATTTATCTTTTCATATATATCGATGGTAAAGAGTGATGCGCAGGAATTGAAGAGCGATGACAGCGAGCTCATCAAAGCTGCCAGGAGTCCTCCGACCACAAGTCCTCGCAAGCCGGCCGGCAATAGCGAGCTTACCATGACCGCGAAGACCCGGTCGCCGTCGAGCACTTCCCGGCCGTCGGCCATTTTCATGGGGATAGCAATCAGTCCTTTTTGATGCAGTGCATAAGCGATCATACCCGGCACGACAAAAATCATCACGGGCCAGACCTTCAGAAAAGCGCCCCAAAGAGCACCACGCCTCGCGTTTCGCAGATCCTTTGCCGAAAGCGCTCTCTGCACAATATACTGGTCGGTACACCAATACCAAATCCCGATTATCGGCGATGCAATCAAAACGCCCAGCCACGGAAAATCCGGGTTCGTATTCGGCCTCCACAGGGCAAAGTTCTCAGCATTCTCCCGGCATATCAGTTGAAGCTCGCTCCAGCCGCCAAGTTTGTTGAGGCCGAAAAGCGTAATAAAGGCGGAACCGAGAATCAGAATAACTGTCTGAACGGTATCGGTATAAACCACGGCACGCAGGCCGCCGAGAACGGTATAGATTCCCGTAAGGGTAACCGTCAGCAGCGCCCCGACCCAGAATGCATCGAGGACAAAAGTCTCTGTTAACTGTATATTAATCTCGGGCAAAAGAACATTAAAGACCACGCCGCCGGCGTAAACTGTTACCGATACCTTAGTGAACACATACGCTACGAGCGAAACAATCGATAATATCCAGCGGCAGGTCGAGTTAAACCGTCTCTCAAGAAACTCCGGCATAGTAAAGACCTTCGAACGGTAATAAAAGGGCACAAAAATCCAGGAGAGCATTACCACGCACCATGCATGCAATTCCCAATGCGCCATGGCCATGCCATCGGTGGAACCCTGCCCCGCAAGGCCAACGATATGTTCCGAGCCGATGTTCGAGGCGAAAATCGAAGCCCCCACCACAAACCACGGCATGTGCCTGCCGGCAAGGAAGTAATCGGTCGATGTCCTCTGCTTCTGCCGGACGACCCACCAAACAATAACCAGCATAATGCCGAAATAACATGCAATCGCCAACCAATCTAATGCCTGAAAACCACCCACTATGCAGCCCTTTCAAGTACTTGTTTTGAATGTTTTTTGACGCAATGTTCGTGCCGGAATTTTTCTATATAAGCTCAAATTAAATAAATTACAAGGTTTTTCTTCGCTATAAAAAATACCGGTTGCTGTAAAGTCAAATAAAACATTTTCAATCTCGTAAGCCTCATGAAGCAGCTTTTGCTGTAAATTAGGATTTACCTGCAAAAATGCAATAAAATAGCGAACAAATCATTGCATTTTTTACCCAAATCCTTATGCTAAGGCGGAATAACCTGAATGTTTTCGATCAAAGGATTACTTAAATTGTCTGTCGGAAGGCTAACATGGCTAAGGGCCTTGTTGTTTTCATAATTATACTTATAGTACCGGTCTTTATTAGCGGCTGCTCCCCCGTAGAGCCCAAATCTGTCGAACCTCTCGATGTTGGCGGTTTTGAGTCCGAACGTGAGGGAACCGTGCCCGGTCGTCCCGAACCGGACCAGGATGGGCCCGATAAAATCGCAACTATCAATATCGACCCCGGTTGTCACGAACCGGACCATGATAAGCCCGATAAAATCGCAACTATCGATATTGAGCCTGATAAAGTTGAATCTGCCAAGCCTGGGCCCGGCGATGTCGAATCTACCAAGGCTGAGCCTAACGACCTAACGCCCGTGCAGCCGGCCTCTTTTCATGACAAATATGCGAATATCCTGAAAGAATTTGTCAATGGTAACGGAATGGTGGACTATAAAGGGCTCAGGCGAAAAAGATTAGAGCTCAGAGGGGTGCTGCAAGAGTTCAACAAGCTCGATCGGGGCGAATATGAGTCCTGGCCCAGGCAGGACAAAATTGCCTTCTGGATTAACGTATACAATCTCCAAAAGCTCAGGATAATTACAAACAATTATCCCATTAAGCCGTCGTCACGGATCCTGACCATTTTCTACCGGGGCACCAATAACATCAGGCACATTGAGGGAAAAATCACCGGGCACAAATTCCTTGTGATGGATGAAGAATTTACCTTTGCGACGATTGAAAAGCGTTTTTTCCGCGTCGAATTTGACGATCCCCGGGTATTCTTTGCTATATCCAGCGCCTGTTTGTCGAGTCCGCCGCTCAGAAATGAGCCGTATTACGGACACAATCTCAGCCGGCAGTTGGACGAACAAACCGAAAGGTTTCTGTCCAGCCCCCTCGCATTTGGTATTGACAGAGAAAAGCGGAAGGTTTATTTATCAGCCTTATTTCAAACATCCTGGTACGGCAGAGAGTTTGTTAAAAAGTTCGCAATAGACAGAAAATTTAAGGATCAGCCGGCAGAGACCCGAGCGGTGTTAAATTTCATTACCAATTATATTTCGAAAGAAAATGTTACTTTTCTTGAAACAGGAAACTATACAATTAAGTATATGACGTATAATTGGACAATTAACGATGGTTCGTAGAAAGGATAAATAACGAATGGCAAAAAAAACAATAAGCAGCAGTGCTAAAAATTATCTATTTACCAGCGAGTCTGTAACAATGGGACATCCGGATAAGGTGGCCGACCACATATCGGATGCGATTCTGGATGCAATGCTCGCACAGGACCCGAAGAGCAGGGTGGCATGCGAAACACTTGTAAAGGCCGACATGGTCGTGTTAGCGGGCGAGATTACAACTAAGGCTAATGTCGATATTCCGACGATCGTTCGCGATACGATCAAGGAAATCGGATATGACGACCCGGAGTTCGGTTTCAATAACGAGAATTGTGCCGTGTTAGTGTCGATCTCAAAGCAAAGTCCCGATATTTCACAGGGCGTAACCGAAGGGGCCGGCCGGCACAAAGAGCAGGGCGCCGGTGACCAGGGAATGATGTTCGGCTATGCCTGCAAAGAGACGCCGGAGTTGATGCCGATACCGATCCAGTTGGCACACGCGCTGACGACCCGGCTTGAGAAGATGCGCCAGAGCAGGAAGCTGCCGTGGCTGAGGCCCGACGGCAAAAGCCAGGTGACAATCGAGTACGAAAACAGCAAGCCGAAACGCATTCATACCGTCGTGATTTCTACGCACCACTCGCCGAAGGTTTCGGACCGGGAATTGAGAAAGCAAATCATAGAAAAAGTAATTCTTCCCGTCCTGCCTAAGCGGTTAGTTGATAAAAAGACCATATTTCATATCAACCCGACCGGCCGATTTGTAGAAGGCGGCCCGAAAGCGGATTGCGGCCTGACCGGGCGGAAAATTATCGTCGATACGTATGGTGGAAGAGGCAGTCACGGGGGAGGCGCCTTCAGCGGAAAGGACCCGACAAAGGTTGACAGAACAGCAAGTTATATGGCTCGATATATCGCCAAGAACGTCGTGGCGGCGGGCCTTGCCGACGACTGTGAAGTGCAGCTATCGTATGCGATCGGAGTGGCCGAGCCTGTCTCCGTATATGTGGACACAGCGGGGACCTCGAAGGTGAGCGAGCAAGTACTTAGCGGGTTAATCCGCAAGCTCTTCCCGCTGACACCCAGGAAAATGATCGAGCACTTGAAACTGGCCAGGCCGATCTTTTCCCAGACCTCTTACGGCGGCCATTTCGGCCGAAAGGGTGACGGATTCACATGGGAGCAGACCGATATGGTAGCAAAGCTCCGCAAAGCCGCCGGGCTGTAAGGATCATGACAGGTACCAAAATTTAAATATTTTTTTACTTGACAAAACGAGCGAAATGTGATTTAATGTAAATATCATGAGGCAGATTAACCGCAAAAATACCGGTAACTGGTGGTGGCCTGTGGGATAAATTCCGACGGGTAAGCGGCGATTTGCTGAATACAATTAATTAGAATTGCGAAAAGCGCAGCCTGTCGGAGACGGCAGGCTGCTTTTTTTATTTGTATTTTCAGCCGTTTGAGCATAGAAACTGCAATAAAGGGTTCGAGATATGGATGATTATAGAAATGTAATACTTGGTGCCGAACCGGGCCAGATTGTACCTATCGTCAGGAGGATCGACATGGCCGAACCGGTGGACTTCTTTGCCAAGATCAGTGATTACGGTCGGGCTAAAAACTGTTGCCTGTTCGAGACTAAAGAGCACTTGGCAGACTATACGGCATTGAGTTTCGGGACCGCCAGGCCGGCACTCTATCTTACTGGCACTGGCGCGGATTTTGCCATCAAGGCCCAGAGTAAGACAGGTCGCCGGATGATAGAATTCCTATCGGCAGGGCAGTCCCGCTTTGACTTTTGCGAATCTGTACAGTTCGATACCGAGGCGATCACGGGCAAGATCAAACAGTCGCAGGAATTTGTCGATGAACAGACCCGCCTGAAAACAACCAATCAGATGGACGTTCTGCGTGCGGTGGCATTCGCGTTCAAACTGGCAAGCAAGCCGTTCCGCATTACCTGCGGGCTGCTTGGTGCCTTAAGCTACGATTTCATCGACCAATTTGAGAAGCTCCCTGCCAGCAAGGATGATTCGCTCGGCAATCCCGATTATGAGTTGTTCTTTTGCGACAATATTTTCCTGATGGACCACAACCAGGGCCAGGGCTACGTGATTGTGAACGTGATTATCACGAACGGCGACCGCGAGGCCGCTATCTCTGAGGCGCAGGAATGTTTTGACTACTACAGCAATCTCGCCCGGTTTGATATGCCCCAGGGCAGAAAATTTATTGAGCCGCTGCCGCCTGCCTCTACGGATACCAACCAGGATGAGTACGAAAGAATGGTCAAGACCGCCAAGCGGCACATTCTCGACGGCGACATTTTTCAGGTCGTATTGAGCAGGACAATAACTGAGCCATGTCCGGACGAGCCATTGGACGTTTTTAAACGACTAATGAAGTTGAATCCTTCGCCGTATATGTTCTATTTGAATACACCTAATACGATATTGATGGGTTCCAGTCCGGAATTGAATCTCCGCGTAAGCGGTACGGATAAGCGCATCGTGGAGATTCGTCCTATAGCAGGGACAAAACCAAGAGGTCGTGTTGGGGGAAAAATTGATCCGGATACAGATTTCAGGTACGAGGCTGAACTGAAGATCGACCGTAAGGAATTGGCCGAGCATATGATGTTGGTTGATTTGGCCAGGAACGACATCGCCCGGGTTGCTGAACCGGGCAGCAGGATGGTCACCGAACTGTTAACTGTAGAGAAATATGAGTCCGTGCAGCATTTGGTGAGCAATGTGAGAGGCGAGCTTGCAGGTGAGCTTGATGCCTTGAGTGCGTATCTTGCCACGATGAATATGGGGACACTGACGGGAGCCCCGAAGATTGAGGCCATGAAAATCATCCGGCAGCTTGAAAAAACCAAACGCGGCTACTACGGGGGTGCCGTTTGCTATCTGACCGTGGATGGCTCGTTCGATAGTGGTATCACCATCAGAAGCCTCCAGGTCAGAGACCACACCGCTTACATCCGGGTCGGTGCAGGTATCGTTCACGACAGCGTCCCGAAAACCGAATTCGAGGAGACCGAGCACAAGGCAGGATCCTGCCTGCGCGCGATTCGAGGATAATAAAAATATATTTAGCCCCGTAATTTATTACGGGGTTATTATGATATGCAGAAAAAAAGGACGAAATCTTATGGAACAAACGAACAGAAAGATTTTATTCATCGATAATTTCGATTCGTTTACGTACAATCTGGTCGATGATTTTTGCAAGCGGGATTGCCGGGCCAGGGTTTACCGGGCCGACACCGAGCTTAACGAGCTTAAGCGGGTCGCTGGAGAATTTGAGCCCGACCTGCTCGTGATTTCACCCGGTCCGGGCACGCCTGATACGGCGGGCGTGTCACTTGCTGCCCTCGATTATTTCAAAGACAAGCTGCCGATATTCGGCGTATGCCTGGGGCACCAGGTTATCGTGCGGTATTTCGGCGGGAAGGTCGGACATGCTCCGAAACCGATGCACGGCAAGCCCTCAAGAGTCAGCCATAATGGAGAAGGCATCTTTGCCGGCGTCGAAAATCCGTTGCAGGCCGGACGCTATCACAGCCTTTGCGCGCTGGAGATGCCGGACTGCCTGGAAATGACCGCCGAGTTCGAGTCAGTTGTAATGGGTGTCCGTCATAAAGAGCTGCCGATATTCGGCGTGCAGTTCCATCCGGAAAGCATTCTTACCCCGGCGGGCGGTAAGATTATCGAAAATATTCTGTCGATTGCGGTAGCAGAGAAGATTGCATAGGAAAGGAAAGAAATGGCTACGATAACAAAATTTCTCGAAATCATTTTGGATGGCGGCGACCTGACGTTCGATCAGGCGAAAGAATTGCAGGACATAGTATTTGCCGGCGAGGTGACGGAAGTTCAGGTAGCGGCGTTTCTGGCGGCGATGAGAATGAAGCGTGCGACATCTGCCGAGATCGCCGGGCTTGCCCGTTCGCTTCGCGATCACGCGGTGCGTGTCGAAACCGGCATCGACAACATGATTGACACCTGTGGGACCGGCGGTGCCTCTGTCAAGACGTTCAATGTTTCGACGGGCGCCGCGCTGGTAGCGGCCGGCGCCGGGGCCTACGTGGCCAAGCACGGCAACCGCGGCATCACAAGCAAGTGCGGCTCGGCCGACGTGCTGGAAGAGCTGGGCGTCAATATCGATCCGGGGCCCGAAGGCGTTGCTGAATGTATCCGGCAGGCTCACATCGGCTTTATGTTCGCGCCGAAATTTCATCCTGCGATGAAGTTTGTCCAGCCAATCCGCAAGAGTCTCGATTTCAGGACAGCCTTCAACATTCTTGGCCCGCTGGCAAATCCCGCCGGTGTTACGGCACAGGTTATGGGCGTCGCCGAAGAGGCGCTTCTCGATCGGATATGCGAGACGCTTGAAATGCTGGGCGCCAAAAGAGCAATGGTCGTTCACGGCCAGGGAATGGATGAAATAAGCACTCTCGGAACCACGCAAATTCGGCAGCTCATCGACGGCAATATCACCTCGGTGAAGCTCGATCCGGCGGACTTCGGGATTTCCGAGCCGTCAATCGACGATCTGCGGACCGGGGATGCAATAACCAACGCCGGTATAATTCGTGACATCCTTGCCGGCAAAGACAAGGGCTCTCGTAAAGATATCGTTGTTCTGAACGCCGCTGCTGCTATAATCGTGGCCGGTAAAGCCGACGATTTCGCCCCGGCAATCGCTCTGGCAGAGACCTCGATCAGCGATGGCGGCGCATTTGCTTGCCTGGAGAAGTTAATCGAAGTTTCAAATGGAGCCTGAGATGTATAGCTGATGTCCCTTATGGGCGACGAGAAATAAATATGTTGATAGTGAAAGTTAAAATCTGTGGTATTACCAATTATGACGATGCCGTCGCGGCGATGGATATGGGTGCGGACTTGCTGGGCTTCAATTTCTATCCGGACAGCCCGAGGTATGTCACGCCGGCGCAAGCTATGGATATTATCAATAAGCTGCCGGGTTTTATAGACACCGTCGGAGTCTTTGTGAATGCTTCGATTGAGCGTATACATGAGACGATCGCCGTTTGCTATTTGGATTGGGTCCAGTTACATGGCGACGAAGATCCGGATTTCTGCCGGTCGCTGCTTTCTCATAATGTCAAAACGATGAAAGCGATACGCGTCAAAGATCAGACTGACATCGAAAGGGCGGAAAGCTTTTTTACGGACGCTGTTTTGCTGGATGCCTTCGATCCTGATAAATACGGCGGCACGGGGCTGACTTTTGACTGGAACGTGATAGGGCACATCAGCAAGCGAGTGTTTTTGGCCGGCGGGATAAATCCCGATAACGCTGCGGCGGCGGTCAGGCTCGGTGTTTACGGAATCGACGTCTGCAGCGGCATCGAGGCTGAGCCCGGCAAAAAAGACCACGGGAAAATGAAAAAACTGTTCGAAAATATACGGCATTTAAGAGGGTAAATATGAAATACAAAGGCAGATTCGGAGATTATGGCGGCTTCTATGTCCCCGAGGTACTGATTCCGGTATTGGAAGAGCTGGAAGAGGCTTTTTATCGTTTTTATGAAGACCAGCGGTTCGTGACGGAGCTTGCGGACCTTTCGAAAAACTACGCCGGCAGGCCAAGCCCGCTTTATCACGCGAAAAGATTCAGTGAGTACGTCGGTTTCAACGTGTATTTAAAACGCGAAGACCTGCTGCACGGCGGCGCGCATAAAGTCAACAATACGCTGGGCCAGGGTCTTCTGGCAAAATATATGGGCAAGACCAAACTGATCGCCGAGACCGGTGCCGGACAGCACGGACTGGCCACCGCCATGATCGGCGCCTTGTTCGGGATGGAGACCAAAATCTTCATGGGCGTCACCGATATCGAGCGGCAGAGCGTCAATGTCCACAAGATGAAGCTCTGCGGCGCTAAAGTCATCGCCGTCGAGGGCGGCACGGGGACATTGAAAGACGCCATCAACGACGCTCTTCGCTACTGGACCGCTAACGTGAGAGATACATTCTATCTGTTCGGCTCGGCCTGCGGGCCCCATCCGTATCCTACCATCGTAAAACATTTCCAGAGCTGCATCGGCACGGAGGCCCGGCAGCAGTGTCTCGACCAGATCGGCAGACTGCCTGATATGGTCGTCGCCTGCGTCGGCGGAGGCAGCAACGCAATCGGCATTTTCTCCGGTTTTTTCGATGACACAAACATCCGGCTCATCGGCGTCGAAGCCGGCGGCAGGAGCATTAGCGAAGGCCGGCACGCAGCGTCATTAGTAGCAGGGCGCGTCGGCATCCTGCACGGGGCGAAAGCCTATCTCCTCCAGGATGACGAGGGCCAGGTCGATGAGACCGAGTCGGTCAGTGCCGGGCTGGATTATCCGGCTGTAGGGCCGGAACATTGCCTGTTGAAAGATACCGGCAGGGCCGAATATGTCGCCGCCGAAGATGAAAATGTCCTGGACGTTTTCGAGTTGCTTTCCAGGACCGAGGGAATCCTGCCTGCACTGGAAAGCGCACACGCCCTGGCGTACCTCGCGGACCTTAAGGGCAAGTTGGACCCGGAGCAGATCGCCGTGGTCAATCTTTCCGGCCGGGGCGATAAGGATGTTTCGATCGTGGAAAAACACAGGCCCTTGTTGAATGATTAGTGATTAATTACGAATGATTGGTTCTTCGAAGAAGGATTTTTTTGATGAAGACATATAAGCAGGTTTTCGCAGAACTCAAAGAGCAAAACAGGACGGCGTTGATTCCGTTCTTTGTAATCGGCGACCCGGATTTCGATACGAGTCTTGCGGTCATAAAAGCGGCAATCGATGCCGGGGCCGACATTTTGGAATTGGGCATTCCGTTCTCCGACCCGATTGCCGATGGGCCGACAATTCAGAAGGCCGGTATCCGCGCGATAAAAAGCGGAATGAACGTGGCAAAGGCCCTGGAGCTGGTCCGGAAGGTCAAGGAGCACAAGGACATTCCAATCGGCCTGCTGATGTACTACAACCTCGTTTACCAGTACGGGACCGAAAAATTCTTCGAGGATTTCCACGAAGCCGGCGTCAACAGCGTTTTGATCGCCGATTTGAGTATTGACGATGCGGACGAAATTACGGGCCCCGCCGCCTCGATGGGTCTTGACACCGTCTTTATGGCCACGCCGGTCACCACTCCGGAGCGGATGAAACTTGTCGCTTCCAAAACCACGGGCTTTATCTATACCGTCTCGGTATTAGGCGTTACCGGCAGCAGGGAAAAACTCTCCGGTACGGTCGAAGGGCTCGTCGGCAAATTAAAAGGGCTGACGAGCGTGCCGGTCTGCGTGGGTTTTGGAATCAGCACGCCCGAGCACGCTGCCGCTGTCGCTAAGGCCGGGGCCGACGGCGTTATAATCGGCTCGAAAATCGTCGGATTAATTGAAAGCAACCTGAGCGACAGAGACAAGATCGTCACTGAGGTTTCGGCTTTCTTAGCTGGAGTGAAAAGCGCGATTTAATCACGTCAATAACAGTCTGACCGGCACGATAATTGCGGTTTCTCTCAAATCTCTCGCCAAATCATAACGGCCCGGCTCCCGGATCATTTAATCCATTATCATGTCCATAATTCAGCGATTTTGGGACTTTTTTCAGATTTCGGCAATAAAAACGCCTTAATTTGCGTCCTTGCATTACAGTAACCAGTGTTAAGCCCGCTCTCCGAGTGGGAGCTGGTGGAATTTCAACCGTTCAACTTTTTGGAGGTCAGTATTATGAAAAAGCACCTGATTTCAATCGTTGCTGTTCTTGTGGTTCTGGCAGTGGTCCTGGTTTCATTCGGCCAAGATCAAAGAGCCAGGCGGCCCCGAATGGGACGTGAAGAGCGAATGAAGGCTATCGAGTCGATCGAGGCTCAATTAGCGAAACTCAAGGAAGAAACTCAGATGCCGCGGCCAGAAGGCGGATTTCAAAACATGTCCGAGGACGAAAGAGCCAAATTCAGAGAGCGGATGATGAAGGTTTTCCAGGAGCGGCAGAAAGTATTTCAGGCAATAATGGGGCAGCTTGCCGGCATTCAGGGCCGAAGAGAGCCCGCTCCGGAAGGCGCACAATACATGATAATCAGCACTGCCGACCTCAAGCCAATCCAGGAAGCCGCAGTGAAAGAGAAGGCCAAAGAGACGACCGAGCTTCTTACAAGGCTCGCTGCCAGAGGTCAGGGCAGGGGATTTGGAAGAAGGCCGGGCCAAGGCGGCCAGCGCGGCGGACAACGGTAGTAGCCGTTAAATTCTTCTCGCCAAAGCGCTTTAGCGAAAAATTAGCATTATAGCATCGAAAGCAGCACATTAAACGACCTGTCCCGATACTAATCGGGGCAGGTTCGTTCCGTTTCAGGGGGAATACTTTACTGCATCAGTGTCCATCCGGCCAGTCGAATTGCCTAATTAACGCCGTCAGACCACAAAAGACATCTTTCAGGCCTAAAATAGTCGTTCTTGCTTGACTGAGACAGTCACAATCTGTATACTAAATATCAGTACAAAAGAGTAATTCATTCATTGTTCTTAAATTTGAAGATGGGGGGAGGAGAGATGATATGGTCGAGTCGGGAAATTCACGAGTTTGGCGGACGATTCCTATAATCCTCATCATGGTATTGTTCTGCCCAATTGCCAATAGCCAAGTGATCTACGTCGACGACGATGCTGCCGGGGCAAACGACGGGACAAGCTGGGAAAATGCCTATAACTACCTTCAGGATGTTTTAGCTGACGCCAAATGGGCAGAAAAACCTGTTGAAATTAGAGTTGCTCAAGGTGTACAGAAGCCAGACCATGGCAGAGTCCATGAATTGGGAGACAAGAATGCCAGTTTTGAGCTAATTAATGGTGTTACCATAAAAGGAGGCTACGCTGGAATTGGGCATGCAGATCCCAATGATCGGGATGTCGCAGGATTCGTAACAAGCGACCTCGAAGGTGAATGGTTTCTGAGCAGTTCATGTTTCCATAGTTGCCATACTTTGGACCGATTGCTATTTGTTAACAACAATGGTGTAGTAACTGGAGGTACATTTAGTCATTCTGATGAATTAGTTGATTGGTCCATCACTGGGAAACTATTGTTAAGCAACACAGGAAGGGTGACTGGACGAATCACAAATTCTGATGGAGTAACAACGCAGTTAACCATGCAGATGGATAAGGACAAAGGTCTCATTGCAGGTGAGGGGAATGTATTGCCATACAAACAAAATGACACATATGTATTTATTCGGAAAGCTTCTGGATTCGTAACAAGTGACCTCGAAGGTGAATGGTTCATGAGTGGTTCGAATATTCAAGGTCAACAGATGTTTGATGGTTTGATTATAATCAACAGTGCAGGCAAGGTCACTGGAGGCACGCATGAAAGCTCTGATGGAGCAGTATATACATTTGAAGGTGGAGGTTTGGCAATTGATGAAACAGGCAAAGTCACGGGCGAAATTGAGAATTCTAATGGAGTAACCACTCAGATAACAATGCAAATGAAAAGGGACACAGAGATCATTGCAGGTGAAGGCAATACGGATATCACAGACGAAGGTGGCATGTTGATTTTTATCAAAAGGTCTTTGGAATTCAAAACAAACAACCTTGAAGGTGAGTGGTTTTTAACTGGCTCGATTCAACAAGGTAACCATATGAGAGATGGATTACTCAGTATTGACAACAGTGGTGGAGTAGTCGGGGGCAAACTTGAAAAATCTGAGGGAATTACGTACACGTTTGTTGATGGAAATTTAGTAATAAATGAAACAGGAGAAGTAACTGGTTGGATCACAGATTCGAGTGGAGTAACAGCTCTACTGGCCATGCAAATGGACAATAGTAAGTATGTCGTGGCCGGTGAAGTAAGTGTGGGGACAGACTCCGGTGCATCTGTATTAGTCAGAAGGCCTCCTCGATACAAGTCAATCCTAAGTGGTGATCTCCTAGGAAATGATGACGTTGTGGATGATCCATGCGATGTTAAAAGTAGCACAAACAGATCTGATAACAGCTTCCGTGTGGTCTATGGTAACAGGGTAGATTCAAGCTCTATTTTGGACGGTTTTACTATAACTGGCGGGAAAGGCCTTGAAGGGGGAGGGATCTATCTTAGTTCCCATAGCGAGCCAACTGTGTCTAACTGCAGGTTTTATGCAAATTCAGCTTATCGAGGTGGGGCAATAGCAATATCTAATGTTGGGAAGCCAACAATTTCAAATTGTATGTTTATCAGTAATTCCACCACCACTATTGGTGGTGCTATATACGCAGACGATCGTGGCAGTGCAATCGTTACGAATTGTATTTTTATAGACAATTATGCACCTTCTGATGGGGGAGCGGTGTACATGTCGCAAATTTGCCGGCAGGTTTATACTGATTGTATGTTTCTTCGAAACAAAGCTGGGGCTGGCGGTGCCATAGTTGACCGTTATGCCAATGTTACAACATACGTTCGCTGTTCATTCATAGAAAACTCTGCAACAACGTCTGGTGGTGCATATCATCTTGGCAGCCTCCGCGAAGAAAACTTTACGGACTGCAGTTTTGTTCGTAATGAATCCAATCACTCTGGTGGAGGGGTCACAATTTGGGGTGGTAAAGCGAATTTCACTAGATGCATTTTTCACGAGAACACATCTTCTAATGGTGGTGGTCTGCATTTTACCTCATGCATGTATCGTTCTACTATTGAGGATTGCGAGTTTATAAAAAATACTACTAGTGCCCTGTAAAGATTAAATATTTGGGTAGAGCGAACGTAATTTTCGTCTGGCATCTTCTACTTTGAATTGCCAGTTTACACCTCTTTGTTTTTCATTGGAATTCGTAGCCCATACAATCGTT
>Ga0307434_1000222_pt1 | contig 48043 bp, 39 predicted proteins | sample SalMarWE160220MG_FD_202156 | JGI IMG/M metagenome (GOLD analysis project Ga0307434, IMG submission 202156) | Salt marsh sediment microbial communities from the Plum Island Ecosystem LTER, Massachusetts, United States - WE1603-220 | ecosystem: Environmental > Aquatic > Marine > Intertidal zone >... | reverse complement strand
CGGGCTTAGTATAAGATTTATACTTTCCCAGCAGATAACCAACCACCTTCTGTGTTTAGTCAAGCTATCAGAAGGATATCTCCACCTCCCGGATAATCAAGACTTTTTCTCATTATAAACGTCCCATTCCTTGGAAGACCTTGACAAATTTAAAACTTTTGGTAGTATCAAACTATTAAAAAAACGGAGAAAATATGTTAAAAGAAAAAATAATATTAATTTTTGTTTTTATAGTTTTACCATTTGCTTGTTTCAATCAAGGAATAGATCCAAGCATTTTGCAAAATCTACAGGGGCAGAATAAAACAATTCCGTATCAATTGAGCTTACCTGATAGCTTAGCGCAAGAAGAGAAACCTTCTGTAGAAGAACCTGAATCTCTTTCAACAATTGAAAAAATGTTTAACGAAAAATATATGATTACGCCCCGTAGAATGGAAATTGAGCTTTTAAGAGATTCTCTCGAAGAACTGGTAAAAGCAGAATCTTTAAAAATACAACTTAGAAAGTCCTATCTGGTAAGCGACAGCTTACAGGATATATATTTGATACCTGCAGATACAACGTATTTCAATCTAAGAAAAAAATTAAACAAAGCAAATAGACAGCTTGATTCTCTTTCAGTAACATTAAAACAGTTTGGATATAACATGTTCCAAACATCGTTACAGGAAATACCGGCTTTTGCTCCAGTTGCGTATGATTATATCTTAGGTCCGGGAGATGAGCTATACATCGACATCTCGGGAGAACTAAACAACTCATGGACAATAAGTATAAACCGCGACGGCTCAATCGTTTTACCATATATAGGAAGTGTAAATCTCTGGGGAAAAACATACGGCGCAAGCAAAAAAATAATAAGTGAAGAATTCCAAAAAGAGTTTTCTAATATAGAGGTTAGCGTAAGTTTGGGCTACTTAAAAAGTGTCAATGTATTTGTCATGGGTGAATTCAATAAACCCGGGGTTTACAATATTACAGTACTTTCAAATCCCTTAAGCCCTCTCTTCCAAGCAGATGGTCCAAAAAAATCAGGAAGCCTCCGAAAAATAAAATACATTTCTAATAGTGGAACCACGAAACTTGTCGACTTATACAAACTCCTAATAGAAGGAAAACCTTTACCTTCGCTTCAATTTTCAGCCGGCGATATTATACTTGTACCTCCGATAGGAAAAGTAGTAGGAATAAATGGCGCTGTAAACAGAACCGGTATATACGAACTGAATAGTGGAGAGCAACTCTCAGAACTAATAGAAATGGCAGGCGGATTCCTCCCTACAGCCGGAACAAAGAGAATTCGGATCGAGAGAATATCTCCGGACAATAAAAAAATTATCGAGAATCTGGAATTCGAGGACCAAAATACTTTTAATAGGTTTTCTAAAAATACAAAAATAGAAAACGGAGATCTTGTTACCGTAATCGAAATACCTCCCTATCTGCACAACTACGTTGAGATAAGCGGAAATATTAATAGCAAAGGAACTTACCAGCTAAAAAACGGTATGACCGTTCTCGACCTCTTAGAAGAAGCCGGAGGACTACGAAAAGGGACATATATGGAGAGAGCTGAAATTCAGCGCTTTACAGGGGCAGAATTACCGGAAATAATTGAAATTAATTTAGAAAAGTTACTTGAAGGTAACGCTGAGGAAAACATTAAATTAGAAGAATGGGATAAACTAAAAGTTTTCACAAAAAAAGAAATAGAAGAACAATTCTATGCAAGTATTGCCGGAGAAGTTGAAAAACCTGGCAATTATATCCTTCATCCTGAAATGACGGTGGGAGACCTCATATTCGCCGCGCGAAAATGGGTTTCCGCCAGAAATGAGGCGGAACTCTTCAGACTCGATCCCGAGAAAGGATTTTTTTTAGAAAAAATAAATCTCGACGATCCCAACGATTTACAAATCAAACTCAAACCCCTCGATTATTTATCAATAAAAAGAAAACCTTACTATAGTGAATTAGGAAATGCTACTTTGGTTGGAGAGTTCAAGAATCCCGGAACGTATCCAATACAAGTCGGAACAACACTTAGGGAAGCAATTGACAGAGCCGGAGGTTTTACTGAAAACGCCTATCTTGAAGCAGCAATATTCACAAAGAAATCAGTTCAAAAGCTGCAAAAAGAAGCGCTGGAGAATTTAATAAGAGAAACACGTCTCCGATTACTCGCCGAACAAAGAGCCATTATGGGAAGCATTACATCCGAAAACGACAAACTCGCGCAAATGCAGTATATCAAAATTCAGGAACAACAGTTAGAAAGCATAAAAAAGATTCAGGATCCGGGCAGGGTTGTAATAAATCTACATGATCCAAATCAATTAAATATGCCTCTTGAGAGCGGAGATAAAATAGAAGTACCGAGATTGACAGGAACCGTTCAAGTAATAGGAGAAGTTTACAATGCAACGGGAATAGCTTACGAAGAAGGATTATCCTTAAAAGATTATCTGGAAATAGCAGGAGGTCCAAAACCAACAGCGAATACAAAAGAAATATACATCAGAAGAGCTTCAGGCAGAGTCGAGAAAGGCGATATCAGAAGTGCCTCAGGCAAAACCGGAGGCTCGGTTCAAATGAAACCGGGAGATACAATTATCGTTCCGGAAAAAGTAAAAATAGGGAGATCCGGTTGGGAAGTTTTAGCATTTACAGTTGACATTTTATACAAAATAGGCATCGCCGTAGCCGCTGTAGCTGCCATTTCAAATTAAACTCATCTCTTAATACTTGACTAATCAAATAAATCCTTTATTATTTTACAAAACTATATGGCTTTAAAAAATAAAATTAAAAGACATTTTATAACCGGTCTCGTTGCCATACTCCCTGTAGTTTTAACAGTTGGAGTAATATGGTTTCTTATACAAAAAATTGGTGGTTTCTTTGGTAAATATTTCACTCAAATTTCTTTATTCAAAAATATATCAACCCCCCTATCTTCATTAATCGGCTTCATAGCCGTAATAATCGGGATTTATTTAATAGGGTTTATTACTTCAAGTTTTTTTGGCAGATGGGCTTTAAATACCCTCCATAAGATAATGACGAGACTCCCTTTAGTAAAAGGGCTCTACAACGCGACCAGACAATTGGTGAACGCGATAATGATAGATCATTCTGCGTTCAGCAAAGTGGTTATCATAAAATATCCATGGGAAAAAACATACACTCTCGCTTTTTTAACAAGCGAGAAAAAATGGGAAATAGGAGGAAAAGAATACTTTAATATATTTCTTCCGACTTCACCCAACCCTACTTCCGGGTACTATCTCATTTATCCTGCTTCCGAGATTATAGAAACCGACATTTCAATACAGGACGGATTTAAAATTATAACATCAGGAGGAGTAATACTCCCAAACAAGAGAAAATACTAGTGTTTAATTGGTTCAAGAAGTCAACAATTAAAAGCGAAAAAGGACTGAAGGATTTAATCGCCGAAGTAGAAGATAAAGGGGTAATATCCGAAGATGAAGAGGAATTATTAACCGCTATCTTTGCACTCGACAGAACGGTTGCCGAAGAAGTAATGGTTCCCCGAACCAATATGGAATGTATTTCTATAGATAAAGATATAAAAGCTTTAATTGACCATTATAAAAAAGAAAGACATACAAAAATACCGGTTTATGATGATTCTATGGACAACATCGTTGGTATTATCTATATGACAGAAATTTTAAGATTATGGGGAGAAGACAGCAAAATACTTGTGGGAGACCTAATGCGTTTACCCTATTTCATACCTTATACAAAAAACGTGCTTTCTACACTGAGAGAATTTCAAAAAAAACATATTTCTATCGCAATTGTCATGGATGAGTTTGGCGGAGTCGCCGGTCTTCTTACAACTGAAGATTTAATCGAAGAAATAGTCGGAGAACTACAGGATGAATTAGATAAAGAAAAAACAATTTATAAAGAATTGGACGACGGATCCGTAATTGTTCCCGGAACATTCGAACTAGACCAGCTTGAAGAAATTCTTCCGGTAAGCCATGAAAACCCGGATATAAGAACAGTAGGAGGATTGATTCTTACAAAACTCAATCATATACCCAACGAAGGGGAATCAGTAATTATAGAAAAAACAAAATTCACCGTACTTCAAGCAACAAGACAAAGAATAAGCAAAGTCAAGGTAAAAGTAATATGAGTTTTACCCATCTCCATGTACATAGTCACTACTCTATATTAGACGGGGGAATTAAAATCCCCGATTTAATAGCCCTGGTAAAAAACTTAGGGATGGACGCAGTGGCTCTTACCGACCACGGAAATCTTTTCGGAGCATTTGAATTCTACCAGGAAGCAGTAAAAAACCAGATAAAACCAATTATAGGAATGGAAGGATATTTTTCGCTTGAGGGAAGGAAAAAGAAATCTCACAATTACCACATAACTCTCTGGGCAAAAAACTCAAAAGGCTATCATAACCTTATGAAAATTTCCTCATTAGCCTATATAGAAGGTTTTTACAGAAAACCGAGATTAGACAAGGAAATTCTCTTAAAATATAAAGAGGGAATAATCGTCGGTACTGCCTGCAGAAACGGAATAATTCCCGCTCTCATTTTCAATGATAATTTAGAAGAAGCAGAGAAACAAATGAATTTCTTTAAGGATGAGTTTGGTGAGGATTTCTACACAGAAATAATGAGAGTCGGAATCAAAAAAGAAGTCGAAGTCAATGAAAAACTAATAGAACTTTCAAAAAAAATCGATGTACCGATAATAGCAACCAATGACGTTCATTATTTGAAACAAGAAGATGCCAGAAGTCATGAAATTCTTCTTTTACTACAAACAAAAAAAACTATAAACGAAGAAAACACACTTAAGCTACCCACAAATAATTTCTACTTATGTTCACCGGAAGAAATGGAAGAACTTTTTAAAGATATACCCGAAGCTATAGAAAACACCCAAGAGATCAAAGAAAAATGTATACCCGTCTCGTTCGAAACAGATAGGACACTCTTACCTTCAATAGGAATACCGAAAGGATTCGAAGGAATAGAAGATTATCTCGGACACCTCGCGAGAAAAGGACTCGAAGGAAGATTAAAAAGAGTTACTCCGGGCGAAGAAGAACGTCTTGTTTACGAACTATCGGTAATCAAAGAACTGGGGTTAGCGGGATATTTTCTGATAATAAAAGACATCGTCGATTTCGCTAAGGAACAAGAAATACCCGTAGGACCGGGAAGAGGTTCAGCAACAAGCAGTCTCGTTCTTTACAGTCTCGGAATAACAAATGTAAACCCTTTAAAGCATGGATTGATTTTTGAACGTTTTTTAAATCCCCAAAGAGTTTCCATGGCAGACGTGGATATAGATTTTTCGGATGTCAGAAGAGAAGAAGTCGTTCAACATATCAAGGAAAAATACGGAGAAAGAAATGTTGCCCAAATAGTAACTTTTAGTATTTTGAAAGCCAGATCGGTTGTCCGTGATGTCGGAAGAGTACTCGAGATACCCTACAACGACTGCGACGAATTAGCAAAAGAAATAGAAAGAGAACAATCGATAGAAGAAGCGTTAAACGGCTCTAAAGAATTAAGAGAAAAAATACAAAGCAGAGCAGATTTAAAAGAACTGATAGAACTCGCTAAAAGCCTCGAGGGATTAATCAGACAAACTTCTACCCATGCGGCCGGAGTCGTAATCGCCCCCGGAGACATTACCGATTTTATTCCTCTTTTTGTAAGCACCAGCGGAAAAGAAAAAATAATCACAACCCAATTTGCTATGGAGACATTAGAAAAACTAGGCCTTTTGAAGGTGGACATACTGGGCTTAAAAACATTAACAGTTATACAGGAAACTCTTAAAAACATTAAACATAAACTGAATATTTATGATTTAGATAAAGATGACAAAAAAACTTTTGAACTAATAAGAAGAGGCGATACAACAGGCGTATTCCAACTTGAATCGGATGGAATGAGAAAAATGTTGAGAAAAATTCAACCAACAGACTTCTCCGATCTCGTAGCTTCCGTCGCCCTCTATCGACCCGGTCCGCTTCAAAACATTAATCAGGATGAATTTGCTTTAAAAAAACAGGGTAAGATGGATCCGGAATATCCCCATCCAAAATTAAAGGCTGTGTTGGAAGAAACGTACGGAATAATGCTTTACCAGGAACAGGTAATGAAAATTGCGAATATACTCGCGGGTTTTTCTTTAGGCGAAGCGGATATTTTAAGAAAAGCGATGGGAAAGAAGAAAATGGACGTCATGCAATCGATGGGAGAGAAATTTATTGAAGGTTGCGTCAAAAATAAGATTTCTAAAACTCAAGCGGAAGATATATTCGAAAGAATGAGCGCGTTTGCCAAGTACGGCTTCAATAAAGCTCATTCGGTATCCTATGCCGAAATAGCCTATGAAACCGCATATCTCAAAGCGCACTACCCAACCGAATTCTACGCCGCTGCTCTGACAAGTAATATCAGCGCAGAGGTGGAAGACATCAGGAAATTTATTAAAGACGCGAGAAAACATGGAATAGAGGTAAAAGCTCCGGATATAAATATATCAGGCTACGAATTTATTCCGGAAGATAAAGCTATTCGTTATGGGTTGGGGGGTATAAAAAATGTTGGAAAAAATGCCGTACTGGAAATTATTAAAGAAAGAAAAAGTAAAAAATTTAAAAATTTCTTTGATTTCGTGGAGAGGGCCGGTGGAAGATTGGTAAATAAGAAAGTCATTGAAAACCTTATTAAAGCAGGAGCTTTTGATTCTCTCGAGGTAAACCGCCATTCCTTGCTCTCCTCTCTTAAAAACGCTATGGATTATGCTAAAACAAAAGAAACAAGAAAGATGGAAACATTATTTGGTGATAAAAAGAGAGAATTGATTCCTACATCCCCCTTCGATGAAAACGAAAAACTAAGATACGAACAGGAAGCTTACGGTTTTTTCTTTTCCAATCATCCTTTATCTCAATACGAAAAGCTTTCAGAAGCATTATTTACTCCTTCCACAAAACTAAAAGAATTTCCGGTTAATAAATTAATAATAACCGGCGGAGCCATAACAAAAGTCGACAAAAAGACATCGAAGAAAAACCGTAGATGGGCGAAGTTAAGGGTCGAAGACGAAAATGGGTCTTTCGATGTATTGGTATTTCCAAAATTATTTGAAGAATACGGAAGCAAATTAGATTCTCTAGGATCTGTAGTAATAAAAGGAAGAATTAAGGCCGACTCAATGAGTAACCAGATTCAAATAAGCGCGGAAAAAATAATGCCTCTGGATCAAATAGAAGACCATCTTAAGTGCGCTTATTTAATACTTAATCTCGGAGGAGTTGGTGAAGAGGATATAACCGGAGTAAAAAAGGTTTTATCTGAACACTCAGGTAAAATACCTCTCATGATTCTTTGCAGAGATGAATATGAAGAAATACGCTTAAAATCCAAGGATATGAAGATAAAACCGGATGAAAAAATGATACAAAAAGTTCATAACATAATCGGCGAAGGAAGCCTTCGCTTTAGTATTTAAAGGAGGTAAAATGATTCTTGTTCTCTTATCTATGATTTCAACCTATTACGAACCGATAACGGGAATAGATAACCCATTACCGGTTCTTCTTTATCACGGAGAAGTTCTTATCCATATAAAAGAAGAACCCATTAATAAATTAAGAGCTAAAATCGGAGTTGGTATATGGAATGGAATTATTCTGGGTATAAGCTTCGGCGGCACAAATTTAGTAGGATACGGAGATGTCGACTGGGAAGACCAACCGGGAGTGGATATTCGGTCAAGGTTATTCGGAAACGGAATAATAGAAAGTGTTATAGGATACAATAATGAACCAATTGAAGAGTACAATGAAAGCATTGAAGGATATGCCGAAAAACATTTATTCGCTTGTATAGGTACAAGATTAATGCCCGGAATAATACTCTCGGGCGGAGCAAACTATAACCATGATGAAGATAATGGAATCGATATATTTGGAAACGCGGCTTTAACCTTAGCAGAAGCACATACTTTCCACCTCGAATACATAATGGGAGCAAACGATGAAGATGAATATAAAAACAGATTTAATCTCGGCTATAAATTGCAATCGGGAAGCATGGGAATTCAGTTCGATTTAAAAAATATCCTGGGGGAATCAGTAGGAAGACAATTGCAGATATTTTACAGGGAAAGTTTTTAAAGAGGTTCATTATGAAAGAAGGAAATGCCGTAGTATTAGGTCTTCAATGGGGAGACGAAGGAAAAGGAAAAATAATAGATAACCTCGCGGACTCTTTCGATGTAGTATGTCGTTATCAGGGAGGGGCAAACGCGGGACATACAATTTTTTACCAAAACGAAAAAATATCTCTCCATCTTATACCATCGGGTATTCTTAGAACTGATAAAATATCGATAATAGGAAACGGAGTGGTAATAGATTTAGAACAATTAACGAAAGAGATTGAAGGTTTAAAAGAAAAAGGAATAGAGATAAAAAATAATTTAAAAATAAGCAAAAGAAGCCATTTGATACTTCCATCATACTTTGAAGAAGAAAAAGAAATGAAAGACAAAATAGGCACTACAGGAAGAGCGATAGGACCTGCATACTCAAATAAAATACTAAGAAAAGGAATTCGAATGGGAGATATTTTTTCTTCCTCTTACTTGGACAAATTCAATTTACCAGCCGAATATTTGCAAAAGATAGAGTCCTTTAAGAATAGCTATGGTTATATGGTAGTAGATACGGTAGAGCTTTTGAGAGATTTAATAAAAGAAAATAAGAGAATAATATTCGAAGGGGCCCAGGGCGTACTTTTAGACATCGATTTTGGAACTTATCCCTATGTTACTTCATCCAATCCTACACCCGGAGGAATTTTAACCGGCACCGGCACCCCTCCAAACTCAGTTGCCAATATCATTGGAATCACAAAAGCATACACTACAAGAGTAGGTAAAGGTCCTTTCCCAAGCAGAATAGAAAAGAAAACAGAAGAAGATATTCGCAAAAAAGGTAACGAATTCGGCGCGACCACCGGAAGACCGAGGAATTGCGGCTGGTTAGACCTCGTGGCATTAAAATATGCCTGCTGGATATCGGGGACCACCGAAATTGTTCTAACAAAAATCGACGTATTGGATGGTCTTCCGGAAGTAAAAGTAGCAACATCCTATAAAATAAACGACGAAGAAAAAAAATGGTTCCCTTCCGAGGTCTGGAAACTGGAAAAAGCCGAGCCGGTTTACAGAAGTTTTCCCGGATGGAATAACACCAAGTCTATCACAAAATATAATGATTTGCCAAAAGAAGCTTGTAACTTTATAAAATTTATAGAAGATTCCCTGGGGGTTAAAGTGAGTTATATATCAACAGGCAAAGAAAGGGGTGATTTAATCTGTGTTTAAACTCTTAAAAAAGATTATCCCATCCCACAATGAAAGGATTTTAAAGAAAATCCATCCTATTGTCGAAGAAATCAATAATAAATTAACGGATTACGAAAAACTATCGATAGATGACCTACCTAAGATCACAGAAGAATTCAAATTGAGATTAAAGAAAGGGGAAACAGTCGATGATTTAATGGTAGAAAGTTTTGCTCTGGTTAAAAAAACCTGTCAATTATTATTGGGTAAAAAATGGAGTGTCACAGATCTCGAATGGGAATGGAACATGGTACCCTACGATGTACAATTGGTAGGAGCCATTGTCATGCATCAAGGAAATATTGCTGAAATGAAAACAGGTGAAGGAAAAACACTTGTCGCTACAATGCCCCTGTATCTTAACGCTCTTTCCGGAAAAGGGGCGCATCTTGTAACAGTTAATGATTACCTCGCTAAGAGAGATAAAGAATGGATGAGTAAGATTTATGAAAGTCTCGGGCTTTCTGTCGGAGTAATAATTTCAAATATGAGACCGGAAGAACGAATAAAGGAATACAACTGCGATATCACTTACGGAACCAATAATGAATTCGGTTTCGATTATCTTCGTGATAATATGGCAGTAACTCCGGAACACAGAGTTCAGAGAGGTCATCACTTCGCGATAGTAGATGAAGTGGACTCGGTTCTGGTAGACGAAGCGAGAACCCCTCTTATTATATCCGGTCCCGTGCAACATTCAGTCACAAAACAATACGGAGAAATTAAACCAGCTATTGCTAATCTTGTACATAGACAAACCTTGCTTGTAAATAGTACAATCGCGGAAGCAAAAAATTTGCTCGACGAGAAGAAAAGAGAAGAAGCCGGAGAAAAACTGCTCACGGCTAAAAGAGGAAATCCTAAAAACAAACAATTAATTAAGTTAATGCAAAATGGTGAAATCGAACATTTAATACAGGAAACCGAATCACGCTTTATGAAAGACAAAAAACTTCACGAAATAGATGAAAATTTATACTTCGCGATCGACGAAAAAGAACACTCTACAAATATTTCCGAAATGGGGCAGGATTTAATCATAAAAAAAGAATCGGAAAATTTCTTTCAGCTACCCGATCTTTCAATTAAACTGCACAAAATCGAACAGGACGATTCTTTATCGAGCAGGGAAAAAATGGTTCAAAAAGAATCTATCGAAAGGGATTATGCCGAAAAATCAGAACGAATACACGCGGCAAACCAATTAGTAAAAGCTTATACTCTTTTTGAGAAAGATGTAGAATATATAGTTAAGCAAAACAGGGTTATCATAGTAGATGAATTCACCGGACGGTTGATGCCCGGAAGGAGATTCTCCGACGGGCTTCATCAAGCATTGGAAGCAAAAGAAAACGTCGAGGTAGAAAAAGAAACTCAAACTTTCGCGACAATAACCCTTCAAAATTATTTTAAAATGTACAATAAACTTGCCGGGATGACGGGAACAGCCGCGACAGAAGCGGAAGAGTTCATGCAGATATACGATTTAGACGTGGTTCAAATACCAACGAATAAACCGGTTAGAAGAATAGACTACGATGATTTAATATATAGAACAAAAAGAGAAAAATATAGCGCGATAGTTTCAAGAATTAAAGAACTTCATAATAAAAGCTTACCTGTACTCGTCGGCACAGTATCCGTCGATGTATCCGAATTGATATCGAGAATGCTCGGGAGGGAAAGCATCCCTCACCAGGTGTTAAACGCGAAACAACATGAAAAAGAATCAAAAATAATATTACACGCGGGCGAAAAAGGACAGGTTACAATCGCCACAAATATGGCAGGCAGAGGTACGGATATAAAGCCGGCAAGAGATATAATCCAATGCGAAGAATGTGCTGTAGTCACTGAAAAAGGACAAGAAATACCCAAAGAAATTGATATAGATAAATGCAGAGAAGACGTCCCCTGTGGTTTTCACGTTATTGGAACAGCAAGACACGAAGCGAGAAGAATAGATAATCAGCTCAGAGGGAGATCCGGACGTCAGGGAGATCCCGGCGCGTCCCGTTTTTATATTTCACTCGAAGACGATTTGATGAGAGTATTCGCGACGGAACGAATAGCCAGTGCTATGGATCGAATGGGTGTCGAGGACGGGGATTCCGTTAAACATCCTCTAATCTCCAGGGCGATAGAAAATGCTCAGAGAAGAGTTGAAAGAATGAACTTCGACATCAGAAAAAGGCTCTTAGAATACGATGATGTAATGAACAAACAACGCGAAGTAATCTACGATATCAGAAACGATATTTTAGACGGAGAGAATTTAAGAGACAGGGTAATGGAATGGACAGATGACACACTCTACGCGATATTCGACTCCTATCTAACTGCCAGATATCCCGAAGAATGGGATTGGGACGCTCTACAGGCAGATTTAATCGGACTTTTCTTAGTAGATTTCGAGAAAGGAAAAAGCGACATAAAAGAAATTAAGAGAAAAGAATTCGAAGACAATATAAGAAAAATGGTAAAATTTAAATACGATTCGAAAGAAAAAATTGTAGGGCAAGAAATAATGAGGCACTTCGAGAGAATGGTAATATTAAAAGTAATCGACGATGAATGGAGAAATCACTTATACGAACTGGATGCCCTACGGGAAGGTATAAACCTAAGAAGTTTCGCCCAAAAAGATCCGCTTATTGAATACAAAAGAGAATCTTTTGGAATGTTTGAAGAATTACTTTATAACATCGGTAAAAATGCAACTAGATTATTATATAGATTTAGACCTGAAGCAGTTCAAGCACCCGAAGAAGTTGAAGGAGAAGAAGTAAAAGAACAATTTAAAGGTATCGAAAATGCCCCCCAACAGGCTAAAAGAAAAAAAGTACAAACACCTACAGAAAAGATACCTGCTATAGGTAACGCTAAACTTGATAGAAAATTCAATGAGGAGGTTACCAAATTGAAAAAAGAAGGAAAAAAAATAAAGGATATCGGAAGAAATGATCAATGTCCCTGTGGAAGTGGAAAAAAGTTTAAGAAGTGTCATGGAAAGTGGTTGACATGATGGATAAACAAAAAATCTGGAAAGAGGTAAGGTCCTGGTTAATAGCTATAGGCATAATACTTTTCCTACGGGGTTTCATAGTTCAGACATTCCATGTGCCAACCGGTTCTATGAAAGATACGATTTCAATAGGTGATTTCTTAATAGTAAATAGGCTTAAATACGGAATAAAATTACCTTTTACTGACAAATATTTACTCAGAATAAAAGAACCAAAAAAGGGAGAAATAATCGTATTCCGTTACCCTCTGGGAGGTAAAGGTTTATTCAAAGACACGAATTTTGTAAAAAGATGTATGGGTATAGCCGGAGATACTATTTATATTAAACATAAAGAAGTTTTTATAAACGGAGAAAATATTAACTCGGATTATACTTCACACAGAGATTCGAGAGAATATCCTCCTCTAAATTTAGGAAATGAGCAACTACAACATTTATGGCGGAACGGAAAGTTGCATAAATATCCTCACATGAGAGATAATTTCGGACCAATAATAGTACCGGAAGGTCATGTATTCGCGATGGGTGATAACAGGGACGAATCCGACGATTCGAGATTCTGGGGTCCGGTACCAATCGACAACATATCCGGAACACCTTTACTAATTTACTGGTCATGGAAACCTGAAGTCTCTATAATAGCTTTTTTCAAGAAAGTACGCTGGAAAAGAATAGGAAAAATGCTCACTAAAGACCAATCATTTGAAACAAATCTGAAAGATGAAAAAAAATGAGGAAAAATATTCTATTTTTTAATTGCCGTGAACTTTTTTACAACGCCAAAGCACCTTTTAATTGTTGAGTTTTAAAGGAGGCTTAATGAAAAAAAGCATAAAAATTCTTCTCTGGATTAGCGGAATATTAACTTTATACACATCAATTTGCATTTTTTTTGGAACAAGTATAAAACTACCTCATATCGTTCCATACGCTATCGTTATGTGTTTTTTATGCGACAATTTTCCTCGTTCTTTAAATTTATTGTCTTTCTTTACACTCTTTTTATTCACTCCGGTATTAACAGCTACCGATTTTCTTTGTGCTTATTATATAGATAAAAACAATAAAACTGTGGAAAGAATAGCCGCTTATCGTTCATTAATTACATGTCTATTAGGAGTATTCCCTATTCTTACCGGATTGCTCGTTTTTAAACCACTTAATGTAACATCAAAGACAACAATTATTGAAGGGGCTTTCTATTTCCTCTTTTACGGAATTCTCTACTCTCTTTTAATGATAAGTGAAAGGAGAGCTAAATAATCAATAATACCATAGCGCGCTAATTCTTATATTACCATTACCTAAATAAAAATTATACGGACTGCTTGCTTCTTCAGGCAATTCTTCACCATAGGAAGTAACAGTATATGAAGATAAAGCGCTTAAATCGATAGAGAAATAATCACTGATAAAATGCTCGATTCCAAAGCCAAAAGCAAAACCCCAAAAAGTATTAGCTCTGGCTGTAGGAGGATTATCTACCTCTAATGATAAACCACCCTTAAAATAAACATTTGTTTTTTCATGTTCTTTCATGATAAAGTCGAGCAATAAGGACAACCCATATTCCGTATAAGCATTGCCAGATGTACCTCTTACGGCACTTAAATATAATTCTGGTTCAAGAGCAAAAGTAGGCGAGATACCTATCTTAGTGATATACGTGTTAGGATTGAGCAAAGAAGAACCATTAGTCCATCCTATTCCCATGCCCAAACTTCCTTCCATAGATCTCGCGAAAGACGATAGTGAAAATAACATAACTACTACAAAAAATAACTTTTTCATAAAAACCTCCTGTTTTTATTTTATATTATAATAATTTTCCTGTATAACGTCAAGGTAAAAATACAGGAAGGAAGATGTAGTTAATATAACCGTTAGCTTTTACTTTATGAAGAATCTCCCGATATATCGATGTTAAGAGGACGTTTTTCATCTCCCTCTAGATATAAAGTCTGTGTCGGAAAAGCAAAATCGATACCTTCGGAATTAAACCTATTTAGGATTTCCAAATTAACCTTTTCGCTGAATCTCATAAAATCCCAATAATCTGGCGGGTGGTACCAATATATAACAATAATATTAAGTGAAGAGCTGTTAAATTCATTAAAGAAAACTCTCGGGGGAAAATCGTTATTCATACCCTCATGGTCTTTTAGTATATCTCTTATTATTTCCAAAGCCCTTTCAACTTTCTCCGGTGGGGTATCGTAAGTAATTCCTATATTAAAAAGCCTGCGTATGTATGGTCTTTTGCCTATGTTCTGAACAGTCATCCTGGCCAATTCACCATTAGGGATAGTAACGAGATGTCCTTCCAATGTCCTTATACGCGTCGAACGAAGACCCACATCTTCGACAGGACCGTCTTGACCATCGATAACAACTCGTTCTCCAATTTGGAATGGTTTATCGGTAAAAAGAGCCAGAGACCCAAAGAAATTCTTTAGTGTGTCCTGAGCGGCAAGAGCGAAAGCTAAACCGCCAATACCCAATCCGGCAATAACAGAAGTTAACGGTTTGTCGACAAGAATAGTGGCTATCTGCAAAAGAATTAGTATAACGATTACAATTTTCAGCATCCTACTTACCAAAAAAGCCAACATTTCACTTACGGAACTTCTTTGATCAGCGGCAAGATCACGCATTCGGCTATCCAGAACATCTACCATAGCATAGCCCAAACGCCCAATTGCAATTACAAATAAAACGGCTATGGCAGTATGCAATGCACCTGCAATTGATTCACTCATTGACAAAGAAGTTATACCAATCTTTAAACCTATAATAAAACAAAAAAACAAAATAGATCGAACTATTCCCTTAATTGTAATACTAACCAGTTTCCTTCCCTTCCTCTCAATTCTTCCAGCACTTTTACTCAGTAAAAACCGAGCAATCCAACCTAAAATCAGAAAAACAATAACTGTAATAAATAAAATCATATATTGCCAGATAGTATTTCCAAATATCGATTTAGTAATTAAAAACTCCCATGTTTTCATCATTGTTTTCCTCCTAAATCAAATAACAAAACAGCATATTTTTTAAACAGTTGTGGGTGAAATCCCGTTAAAAACATTTGCCGAATAAAATCATTTCACCAATATAGTTTTTATATTACGAGCGTTACCCGCGAATTCAAGCCGAAAGAAGTATATACCACTGGGCAGTGAACTTCCGTCAAAATCGAATTCATAATATCTCCCATCGAGATATCCGTCTAAAATTGTCTCTACTTTCTGCCCGAGATTATTATATACGCTCAGGTTAACATTTCCCGAGATATGAATATGAAAAATAATAAAGCAAAAAGATACAAAAATCTACGCATAATTCCCTCCAAATATTTATTTATGAAATGTAAAGAATAAATCCAAATAGTCAACCACCCCAACATAAATCAAAAATTAAAAAGTAAAATTCAATATACAGATCTCTCTAATTTAAGTTAAATGGTTGAATCGTTAAATAGTTGAATTATAAAACAGAAAATAAATCTTTTAAATCTGCGTTTATCTGCGCCCTCTTATTATGAGATCCACTTGACTTAAAACACCTCACTCTTATACTTAAACTAATGAAAGAAAAAAATAAAAGATATCTTTCACCCGTTGAAAAACAAGTTTTAAAACAAACTGGCAGAAAATCTATTTATCCCCCTACAGAAAAAATCCCGTGTATAGTCGTGGATAATTTTCCAATACTGGGTAAAATTACTGCTCTACGTTTTATCGAATGGGTTAAAGAAAATCCCGGTGGGGTTATTTCTTTACCAACGGGAAAAACACCCGAGTTTTTCATAAAATGGGCAAATTATTATTTTAATAACTGGGATAAGAAAGAGGTGAAAGAAGAACTCGAAACTTACAAAATAGATAACAAAATCCGACCCGTAACTAAGAACCTTCGTTTTGTACAGATGGATGAGTTTTACCCGATGGAACCGCAGGAACAGATTAGTTTTTATCAATACATAAATAATTACTATATTAAAAATTTGGGATTAGACAAAAATAAAGCCCTACTAATGGATACCTCGGAAATAAAAATACCACATATTTTAGAGGCTAAAGAAATATTTCTTGATGAAGGTGTAGACTTGTCGTTACGCAACAGATATCCCCATAACCACAAAGAAGAAATACAGAAAAAAATAATCCATGAAGTCGATCAATTTTGCACTAACTACGAAGAAAAAATAAGAGAAATGGGCGGAATCGGTTTTTTCCTGGGAGGAATCGGACCGGACGGGCACATAGCTTTCAATGTCAGAGGTTCCGATTTTTATTCTACTACACGTCTTACCTCAACCAATTACGAAACACAGGCTGCTGCCGCAATAGATCTCGGAGGAATAGAAGCCACATCTAAAAGATGTGTAACTACTGTAGGTTTATCCACCATAATTTATAACAAGGATGTTGTAGCAATAATTTTTGCCGCGGGTACAAGCAAATCTAAAATAGTAGCAGACGCCATACAAAAAGAAATGAGTAATCTTTACCCAGCCACAATTCTACAAAAAATACCTAATTCGCGATTTTACGTAACACGAGGTGCAGCCTCGGGGCTTACTGAACGGAACTATGAAGAATTAACTTCTACCAAAAAACTTATCCAAGAAAATATATCGAGAGTCATAATAGATTTATCACTTCAAAGAAGAAAAAGTATAAGCGAACTCAAACAAAAAGACTATAAAGAAAATCGCTTTTCAAAAATAGTCCTGGAAAAAGAGTCAGCGAGTTTCAATACAATAAATAAAAAAGTAGAACAGAAACTGCTCTCATATATCGAAGACGGTTTAAAAGAACCGGAAAATTTAGTCTTTCTCCATACCGCGCCTCATCATGATGATATACTACTGGGATATCTCCCCTACTTCATACATCTAATCAGAACTCCAAAAAACTCTCATCATTTTACTTACATGACAAGCGGTTTTGTTTCTGTGACTAATAAATATATGTTAATCTTAATTAATAAACTTCTAAAATATATCAAAACTCCTCATTTTGAAGAGTTAATAGAAAAAGGTTATTTCGATCCGGACAATAGAAAAGGAATGAATAAAGATATTCATTCCTACCTGGATGGCATAGCAGGTCAAAATGAAAAACTAAAGAATGAAGCTGAGAGCAGACGTTTACTGAGAAATATAATAAGAATATATGAAGAAAAAAATCTGCCACAGATTAAAAACAGAATTGACGAACTTATAAATTATTTCGAAACTCAATATCCGGGAAAAAAAGACCTCGATCATATTCAGAATTTAAAAGGTTCTGTAAGAGAATGGGAAGCCGAACTTCTCTGGAGATATACGGGCTTTGCATCTGAATCGGTTCACCATTTGAGACTCGGTTTTTACAAAGGAGATATGTTTACGGAATCTCCTGAATTTTATCGTGATGTAAAACCTATTGTTAATTTGCTCGATAACATTAAACCGAATATTGTAACTGTAGCGCTCGATCCCGAATCGAGCGGACCGGATACTCATTATAAAGTACTTCAGGCGATCGCGGAAGCTCTTAAAAAGTACAACAACAAAGATATAGAAATATGGGGTTATAGGAATGTTTGGGAAAATTTTCATCCTTCGGAAATAAATTCGATGGTACCGGTTTCTCTAAACTCTATATCTATCTTAAATAATGCATTTATGAGTTGTTTCGGCTCTCAAAGAGAAGCATCTTTTCCCTCTTATAAACACGAAGGGCCTTTCTCTGAGCTAAGTCAAAAAATCTGGGTCAAGCAATATAGAGACATAAAGGTTTGTCTCGGACATAATTATTTTTCCCAAAATCCTCACCCACGGCTAAGAGCCACACATGGAATGCTCTATCTTAAGAAAATAAGTCTCGACGAATTCTATGAACATTCCGTCAAAATAAAAGAGTATACTGAAGGCACATCAAACAAAGAATTACGCTATCCCGACAAAAATCCAGAGAACAACTGACCAATCGTTCCAAAAAACTAAAAATCTCTACGACTCAGTGGTTTTAAAAATCAACTACTTGACATAAAGCAATATTTATCCTATAAATTTAAAAAAGGGAGGGGAAAAATGAAAAAATTGATTTTAGTTTTATTCGCAATAATGTTAACCTTATTTTGCACAGCCAAAGATAAATCATACATACCCGGAATAGGACCCGTGAGTGAGATTAACAAAATCCAGGGTGATTTTCAATTTACGGAAGGACCTGCCGCGGATATGCAGGGAAATTTATATTTTACCGATGTATCTGCAAATAAAATCTATAAACTGAACGCGGACGGAAAAATTTCCGTATTTATCGAATCTTCAGCTCATGCTAACGGTCTCATGTTTGAAAGTAAAAATAAACTTATTGCCTGCCAGATGGACGGACAATTAATATCGATAAATACTGAAACAAAGAAAACAACAATTTTATCTGATAAATACGAAGGAAATCGCTTTAATGCGCCTAACGATATTGTAGTCGACAAAAATGGAGGAATATACTTCACAGATCCCAGGTTTAGAGCTCCACAGCCCTTACCTCAGGGTAAAGAGGCAGTTTACTACAGAAATACCGATGCTAAAACAACACGACTTCGGGATAACTCAAAAGGACCCAATGGAATAATATTATCACCGGATGAAAAAATGCTCTATGTAATACCCACGATGCAGAAAGATATACGGGCATATCCCGTTATGTCTCCGGGAAAATTGGGAGAGGGAAGAGTCTTCTGTGAACTTTCCCAAACAGAAGGGAAAGATAATTCCGGAGGAGACGGAGTAACGATAGACACAAAAGGAAATCTGTATATAACCTCGGAACTCGGAATTCAGGTATTTAATCCTGAGGGAAAACTCTTAGGGACCATACAATTTCCGGAACAACCCGCAAACGTAACATTTGGCGGCCCCAAAATGAAAACGCTCTACGTTACAGCCAGAACTTCGCTCTATTCAGTAGAGATGGAAATTGCGGGACACAGTTTCTTTCATAAGGAATAAGACACAGAAGCAAAGAATAAAAACTTTATCGTCTTTGCATCTTTTGTTTTTTTTATAAAATAACAATTAAATGGGTGGGGTGTGGCTTTGTGCTCTCTGTGGCTTTGTGTGAGATTAAAAATAATAAAAAGGAGTAACATATGCCTCATGTAATAATTAAAATGTATCCGGGACGCAGCGCGGAACAAAAAAATAAGCTCGCCGAAGCTATTACTAAATCGGTAGTTGATATTGCTAACACAGCGGAAGAACATGTCTCTATTGACATTCAAGAGATTGCCCCCGAAGATTGGGCGGAAACAGTTTACAGACATGAAATTTTAGGTAGACTTGATAAACTCCAGAAAAAACCAGGATACAATCCGTTTGCTTAGGCGTTAAGTCTTTGGTCTTAGGTTTTAGATAAAAATATAAAACAACACAAACGTAGTTCTTGCATTTATCATTTCCAGTGGTTATAATGCTATTATTACGGGGGTAATATGAAAATTGCTAAATTATATTTAATCTTATTAATTTCTTTTATAGCATCCTGCACTTCGAAGAATGTAAGCAAAAATAATAGAAAAGTTCATTTTAAATCACTGGCTAATGATTTCGCCGCAGTCGATATGGCATTATACAATAACAATAAATTTGAATTAAAAACCGCGACACTAGAAATACATAAAAAAAAGGAGTCTTTAACGGAAATTGAAGGAAGCTGGATTACCGCGGACAGCAATTATATTCTAATAATTGAAGAACCAGAAAAAGAACAACTGATAGAATATTTTTTCAGTGGATGGGAAAACGAGGAAAGCGGATTCGAAAGAATATCAAAAAATAAAGTTAGTTTTCCTGTCGATAAAGAAATTTTGACAATAAATAACGTTAAGTGTCTAAAACAGTAAAGAATTACTTAAGTATAGTCGACCAGATGTATTAAATACCATTAAGATATGAAAAACTCAAACGAAAAATACTCTTTAGATCATATAGTTAGGAAATTAAAAAGTAAAACCAATCCTGATAATTTGGAAGGAATGGCTCGTTACGGTATCAGCATAAAAAATAGATTAGGGGTTTCCATACCGGATTTAAGAAAACTGGCAAAGGAGATAGGCAAAGACCATAAACTTGCCTCGCAATTATGGGCAAAAGGGATTGATGAAACAAAAATTTTAGCCTCCATGATTGGGGAAGAGAATAAACTTACGGAAGAACAAGCCGAAAAATGGGTAGCCAATTTTAATTCCTGGGACGTATGCGACCAGGTTTGCATGAACCTTTTTAGAAAAATCCCTTTCGTCAGAAAGAAGATCCGGAAATGGTCGAAAAGAAAAGAAGAATTCGTTAAACGAGCGGCATTTTCATTAATCGCCTGTATTGCAGTACACAATAAAAAAATGCCGGATGATGAATTCATAAAAATTTTTTCCATAATAAAACAGGGGTCGGTAGATAAACGCAATTATGTTAAGAAAGCCGTTAGCTGGGCACTAAGAAATATAGGAAAAAAGAATAAAAACTTAAATAAAGCAGTAACAAAATTCTCGAAAGAACTGGGACAGGCGGAATCAAAATCCGCAAAATGGATAGCAAGAGATACATTAAAGGATATACAAAGGGAAACAGTTACGAAAAAATGGTCTTAACGGATTCTTCGAATCCGAGTTAAATAGTTGAATTGTTGAATGGTTGAGTAGTAAAAAAAAGAAAAGAAACATTCAGTATTTATTCATGTCAATCCGTAGCTAATTCTTTGGTTGCGAGGAGTAGCTAGAGATATTAAAAATAATTTTTAGCTATATGCGTTTAGCTCATCAAATCTGCTGTCACTATAAATAAGAAAAACTTTCTTAAAAAATTTCAACTTAAATGTAAACTCAGATACATTAAATTTTAAATTCGCTGGGTTTATTATATTTTCCATATCAGAGATTAACAACCAAGATACTCCGTCATATTTCCCGTCGTATTGTTTGATATATTTATCTTCCTTTTTATCAATTATCTCCTGCAATTTGTTCTCCAACTCTTCCCGTGTCACCCATCTCCAAAAAAATTTTTGTCTTTTTGGAGACAACGAAATCGACACCTCTTTAGACTTTCCTGTTTTTCTTATGTATAATTCTAAAACCAAATCGCCATTACGGTTACATACAGAGCTGTCATCATTAGAAGAATTAATCGAATATCTTTTAAACCACTCCGTTATACTTTGTTCGAGATTTTTTTTAAGCTCTTTATCACTTATACGGTATTTGAAATCAGGAATATATGCACGTAAGCCTTCTATATCCGTTGGACCATGACTTGTTGGGAAACAAAAGATATCATATGATCCAGGAGGTAGTTTGTCTTTATTCTTTTCAACTAAAGGAGTAAGGATGTTTTCTAACTTTTTTAAAAAAGCATTTGTCTGCTTCACTAATTCAACCGATAAAATAGTAACTTCCAAGTTTATCAACTTATTTTCTTCTAGATGGAGAAAAAAATCTGGAAATGTATTTATATTTTTGTTTCTTTTGAGTGCAACAAATTTATATTTGTCTCTTAAAACGACATTGTTGAAAAACGCATGTGCTGGTTCTATTTCCTCTGAGTATTCTTTATTGTTTTGCAACTCAATTAAATTTTTCCAGTACTCTCTATCACTAATATTATTTACATTTATCATTTTCTCTGTGTTTTCCGTGTACTCCGTGTGAGAAAAATTTAGTGTGGTCGGGTGGGGTTTAAACAACAATATTTTTTTCTTTGTGTACTTTGTGGCTCTGTGTGAGTCATTTTTTTATCTTATCTTTCCCTACTTTATACCTTATTACTCGTCCGGGAATATACAATACTCCCGTAGCTTTAAAACATCCAAATTTAATCTTTTAACGGCAACAGTATATCAACCTTAGTTTCCTTTCCGCTTTCGATTTTTATACTGCCACCATGATATTCAACAATTTTACGAGCAATAAACAAACCCAATCCACTTTGTTTCTTATCAGAATAGAAAGGCTCGAAAACTCTTCTTATTTTGTCCCTATCGATTCCCCTACCATTATTGGAAACAATTATTCTTACAATGTTTCCGGCTTTCCTTATAAGAATTCTAACTTTATTCGCATCCGCTTCAACTGCGTTTTTAATAATACTCGAAAAGGCAGTTACTAAAAGGGTACGACTTGCTTCTACTTTTAATTTTGTGACGGATTCCAACTTAATATCCACGGTATTATTCCTGTTATCTACAAGTGATATAGCTTCTCCGATTGTATTGTCTATATCGACAGGATGTTTATCAATTCCGGAAATGATTAATAACTTCAGCGAATCCACAACAAGATTCATTTTCCTGACTTCATCTCCAAGAATCCTACCCTGTCCCTCTTCCATGTCCTCGGCAAGCCTGGAAAGCGTCTTAAGATGTTTCCTTATTTCTTGCGAAAAACCGGAAGACAAAGCCCCTATCTCCTCAATATGACGAGCTTCTCTTTCTTCATCTATATCAAAATCTTTAAATCCTATAAATTTATATAAAAGCAAACTTAGTAAAACCAGAAGAATGAAGAAAATAAAAATTATCAATGATTTATTTCTTGAAATATCTCTTTTGAAAGACTCCCCTGGAAAACCCATTTCAATACTGCCTCCTTCTATTTCTTCTTCAAAACGGAATACTCCCCCCCTCTCTCCTTCGATCAGAAGAGAATCCTCATGACTGGAATTATAAACAATAGGAAATTCATTTTTATTGAGAACAGAAAAATAAACAATATCAGAAGAATTTACCAAAGAATCCAAAACAGCTGCAAGAGAACCACTTTTGCCATAATCTGACTTTAATAATAGCAAAACATTATAACCATCCTTACTAATATTAACCAGATTAAATAAATTGTCACCTATATTCATTAAAGTTTCACTATCTTCATCTTTTAATTCATCTTTATAGAGTGCAATTACATCGTTTTCTGTTGCGGTAAACGCGGTAATTCCGGTCAGTAAAGAATCTTTAAAGACCCATAAACCATCGAGCGCCTTATCTAACGGGATTTCATTGTTTTCAAGATAATATTCAAGAATATTATAACCTTTATTTTTCAAACTGTCGATCTCGATCCTGTTAAGCTCCGTCTCTCTTTTCAGGTAGCTCTCTGCTATATTGGAAAAAAAGTTAAAGGTTTCTCTATAACCATCTTTGTAAGCTCTTTCAATATATCCATTTGTTATACTGACTGTAAAAAAAGCCAGTATTATTATAACCACAAATATGGAAGAAACTGCTCCTGTTTTCGATTTCATTACTACAATCTAATAAACTTTCCCGGAAAATCAATGCACTTCTTTAAACCACCCACCTCCCATTTTTCAACACAGAGCACACAGAGAAAACAAACAACTCGCCGAGCTCACAGAGAAAAAATGTTTTGTTATTTAAAACCCCACCCCACACCAAAATTATCTCACACAAAGAACACAAAGACACAAAGGAACAACGAATCACACGAATAGCACGAATTGTTCTGGAACCTGGGACCCAGTAACTGGTATCTAGATTAGGACATAGATAAACATAAATTAACAGGATTTATTCTTGTTGTTTAAAACTCACACCACCACATATCAAATACTCATAGGATTCTTATTTAAGGAATAAATTACATAATCGAATAAAAAAAACAGAATCTTTGCCCCTTTGTGACTTAGTGGCTATTGTTTTTCAATCTTATATTTTTTCATCTTATATCTGATAGTTCTTTCTGAAATGCCTAACTCTTTTGCCGCTTTACTCTGATTCCAATCATGTTTTTTAAGCGCTTCCTTAATCATACCTTGTTCAAGATTCTTGAGTTCGTCTTTTAACTTGCCACTATATTTTAATTTTCTATTGACAGGCACAGAAATATCCTCATCGGTAAGATAAACTCCCCTCGAAAAAACAATCGCCCTTTTAATTATATTCTCCAGTTCCCTGATATTACCCGGAAAATCATATTTAAGAAGTTTTTTAAGCGCCTCATCTATAATTCCTTTAACATCTTTTTTCTCCTTTTGAGCCTGGGTCTTTATAAAATGTGAAACAAGTAAAGGAATATCTTCTTTTCTCTTCCTGAGAGGCGGGACATGTATTCTTATTACATTCAAACGATAATACAAATCTTCTCTAAAATTCTCTTTTTCCACTTCTTTCTCTATATCTCTATTTGTGGCACAAATCAATCTTATATCGATGGGTATTTCTTTATTGGAACCTACCCTAATTATTTTTTTCTCCTCTATTACCCGTAATAGTTTAACCTGTATGGATTTTGGTAATTCTCCTATTTCATCGAGAAATAATGTTCCCCCGGATGCAAATTCGAATTTACCTATACGTCTTTTATCCGCTCCTGTAAAAGCGCCCTTCTCATGTCCAAATAACTCCGACTCTACAAGAGTTTCTGCAAGAGACGCGATATGCGCCGTAACAAAAAGTTTTTCACTTCTTAGAGAAAGATTATGTATAGCTCCGGCAATAAGTTCCTTTCCCGTTCCGCTCTCACCCGTCACAAGAACATTCGCGTCACTCCCGGACGCCCTGAAAATAAGAGACATCAAATCTTCCATAATCCCGGAATTATAGATAATTTTATCATACTGAAACTTTTCCCTTAAAGATTCTTTAAGTTCTATATTTTCTCTTTTTAAATTTAAATTATCGAGCGCTTTTTTAATAAGTAATATAAGCTCATCCGGATCGATAGGCTTGTTCAAATAATGAAAAGCTCCTTCTTTCATAGCTTCCACAGCATTGGACACATTGGCAAAAGCTGTAATAATTATAACCGGGACTATAGGATTTATTTTTTTTATTTCTCTTAAAACCTCGATTCCTTCCTTATCCGGCAATTTCCTATCCAGAAGAACAAGATCAAAATTATCCTTAAAAAAAATATCTATTCCTTCTCCCCCACTTCCGGCTTCGGAAACAGCATAGCCTTCTTTTGAAAGCACTTTCCTCAGTAATTTTCGCTGATTTACTTCATCTTCCACAATTAAAATGTTCAACTTTGCTCCTTTAAAGGTAAAAATATATCTACAGCCGTTTCTTTTCCGCTTTCAAGTTTTATGCTGCCACCATGATAATCTATAATCTTACGAACCAAATATAGACCGAGTCCGCTCTGTTTTTTATTCGAATAAAAAGGTTCAAAAACTCTACCTGTTTTATCCTTATCTATTCCTTTTCCGTTATCGACAATTTTAATCCTTATACCATTTCCGGTTTTTCTCTCTAATATTCTTATTTTATTCGCGCTCGCTTCGATCGCGTTTTTGATAATGTTTGAAAAAGCAGTCACTAGCAGAGACCTGTTTGCCTGTATTTTTAATTTTTCCACTGATTCAAACTCAATCTCTACAAAATTACCTCTATTATCAACAAGCGAAATAGCTTCATCAATCGTGCTATGGATATCGACAGGTTTTTTAACTACTTCGGATAGTATTAATAACTTTATCGAATCCATAACAAGATTCATTCTCTTTACTTCTTCTTTAAGAATACCCCTTTCTTCTTCTTCTATATTTCCTGTAAGCAGCGAAAGTGTGTTAAGAGAATTTCTTATTTCATGGGAAAAACCCGAAGATAAAGCTCCAATTTCTTCAAGGTGACTAATTTCCCTTTCTTTGTCAATTCTATATCTCTCGGATTTTGACAAATTAAATAAAAGAAAACCCAAAAAAACAGCAAAACCAGCTATAATAATTACCAGAAATAAACCGTTAACCGCAACAATACGCTCAAAAGGTTCCATGGAAAAACCTGCTACAATAATATCTCCGTTCCTTTTCGTCTCAAGCTGAAATATCTTCCCCCGTGGAGTTGCAATAACATATCCCCCCTCCTCCCCCTTAACCGGCAAAAAACCTTCATAAAGAGAACTATAAACAAGAGGAGAACCACTCTCGTCGATTATGGCAAAATAGACCAGATTAGAAGATGAGATAAGAGAATCTAGAACTCGTGTAATTCCAACTGTCTCGCCGTAAGTGCTTTCAGATAACAAAAGAGCATTATGATTTTTATCGGTTACGTTAACCAAATAAAATGGTTTACCTTCTAAACTTATCAAGGTTCCGTAATTTTTACCTTTCAACTCATTTTGATAGAAATTCAGGATAATATCCTCCTGTTCTTCGAATTTGGTTGAACTTTTCAAAATAGAATCACGCAAAATCCAAACACCTTTAAAATCTTTATTCAAGGAAATATTACCATTTTTAATATAATTTCTAAGAATTTCCTTACCCGATTCCTTAATATTATTGATTTCTATTCTATTGAGCTCCAAATCTCTTTTAACATAATTATCAGAAATTTCAGATAACAACTGAAAAGCTGTTCTGGAACCATTCTTATACATACGTTCGATATTCCTATTGGTTATTTTAACTGCAAGAACAATCAATATTCCTATAACAATAAATATAGAAAACATTATCAACGATTTAAATTTCATTATTATAATTTAACAAACTTTTTCAGAAAATCAATTGAATTCCTCCGCCAATATTATTCTTTGTATAATCTAAATTTTCTATATTTGAATTGTTGAGTTCCGAACTAAAACTAACAAAGAATGATATGTTATTATCTATTATTTTAGTATATTGTAAACCCACTGAAATTCCCGAATCATTCCGCAGTATATCTCCGATTTCAAAGAAATCCTTTTCAAAAAGATTCAAATATAAACTCACATAAGATTTGTACTTGATGAAAGATTTATTTATTGAAAGATTTATATTGATATTTCTTTTTATCCCTTCTTCCTCAAAAAAAGGATCTAAAAGAAGAGAATCCGGGAGAAGATAATTGTTCTCGGGTTCCGACAACCGAAAGTAATTACCCGAAACATATATCGTAAAATCTCCCGTAAGGGGAAAGTTTAAAGAAAGCGAAAGATTATAATAAGGCAAACGTTCATTTTCATAAAACATTAAACCGGCATCGACACCCGGAATAAAGTAAAAATAGGGCATCGGTATAGACAAATATGTTTTAACCTCCGGTTTAACGTAATCTTCGATAGAATCGTGACTAAAGTTCATATAACCGAATTCCACTCCTGTAGATAATAAAACATTTCCAATATACAAAGATATCGAATCTCCTCCATATATTTCATTCAACCCATAATTCCGGTAATTAAGAGAGCTGAAATTATAACCACTTAGATAGAAATAATTCTTGTTCCCAAAACCGGGCAGGTTAAATATCTTTTGTATACCAGCTCGATTTCCAAAAAACATATCTTCTTCATCGAAATCGATTACAGAAACATTTCCCGAATAATCAAAATCCAGAAATCCCGAATAGCTAAAAAACGGGGAGACATTGGTTGTATTACCGCCTCTTTCTATCTCACCGATAAAATACAAATTGTCTGTATAAGAATCCGAAAGTGAAAAACCGACATGACTATTCGAAAACAAGAGAAAGGGGAGGAGCAAAATAATTGCCCCTCCGGCTATCTCTAAATTTCTAACTTCAACCATTTACCTGCCTTTACCTTGATCCGGTTCTTCATTTATTCTTTTCTGCTGCATTTCGCCTGTATGGCTTCCATCTCTTTTTTCCTTCTGTATTCTCTTTTGAAGTTGTTCTCCTTCTTTTCCTGCCCACTGCGGAAAACCCTGCCTGTTTCTAAGAGTAACTTCTTCTTTGTTTCTTAGATTCCTCATCTCACGTAAGAGCAACATCTGTCCGCCATCAAAATCGATATCAGACCCTCTAAACTCTATCTCATCACCAATTCTAACCCTGTTTCGGAGGAACCATTCCGGACCAAGCTGAATTCTCACTCTTTCATTTTCTTTAACTCGCACCTGAGCCTCTAAATTTAGAGATTCTCCGGTCACATATAACTCCTCGATTTTACCCTTCATCGTTTTCTCTTTAACAGGATTATAGATACATTTCTTTTCTTGAAGTCTCGTTCTTACCCAGAGGGGTTCGCCTTTCGCATCTCTAAGAGTATATTGGTTTTCATTTCTTTCCAATACTCTTACCTTTAACTTGTTTTCTTTAAGAAGTCCCTGAAGTTTCAACTTGTCTCCCACCTTAATCTCGTCATCCAAAAACCACTTAGGTCCAAGATGCGCCTGCGTCATTTCCTGATTTTGCGTTTTGATTCTTGCCTGAACGATGTTAACTTCACCATTAGGCGGTAAGACCTCCTCTACTTCGACCACTTCTCCTTCGACAGTAACTTCTTCATCGGTAACAACTGCGTCAGTTTCGGCCAAGATGAACAACGGAACAATCAACATAAGTAAGGTTAACGGCTTTTTCATTTTTGCCTCCTTTTTTATTTTAACCTTTTCTTTTACAATTTCAACCTTTTTCATTTTTAAATCTCTCATTTTTAACTCCGATTATATTAAATACAATTTTCGTTCCAATTTTGATTTTTGTTTCCCAAAACAAGTTCTTATAGCATAGAAGATTTTGATTATCAAACACATAAAACAGAAAATATAACCACAGAAGAATCTTCCTATAAACTGCATTCTTCGACAATTTTGTTATATTCGACAATTTTGTCGAACAATTACCCCCTACCCCAGTATTTGTACCACAGAGTACACAGAGAAAAAAATAACTCACAGAGACCACAGAGATTCTTTTGTTGTTACTATTCAACTGATTTGAAGAATCAATTAGACGGGATAAGAATTAGATGGACAGGATTTTCGTTTAAGGAATAAATTATATAATTAAAAAAAACTCCGTGCTCTTTGTGTACTTTGTGGTTCAAATTTTTTCAAAAAAACTAAAAAGGCTCTTGAAGTTTTCAAAAAACTCGATAAGTTATACACCGAGGCAAATGATGTTAGAAGCTGTAATTTTTGATATGGATGGAGTTCTTATAGATAGCGAACCGTTTCACCTGGTCGTTAACGAGAAAATCTTCGCTAATTTAGGAATAAATTTAAGCGAAGATGAATATCATAGCTTCATAGGAACTACCCATAAAGATATGTGGACGACAATAAAAAAACGATACAATTTACCCCAACCGGTTCCCGAACTTGTAAATATGCAGGTCAGTGGAAATATCAACTATATCAAAAATGAAGAGATCAAACAAATAAAAGGTATTACAGATTTACTTTCCAGAATTGCCCGCGAGAATATCAAGATAGGGATCGCTTCTTCCTCACCAACCGAAGTAATAGAGTTAGTAATAAACAAGCTTGGCATCGGCGAATATTTCTCATCGATTGTTGGAGGAGAAGAAATTAAGAAAGGCAAACCCGCGCCGGATATTTTTCTTAAAGCCGCAAAACGCCTGAAAGCAAAACCATCTGCATGCATTGTAATAGAAGATTCAAAAAATGGTGTTTTAGCAGCAAAAGCTGCTGAAATGAAATGCGTAGGCTTCAAAAACCCAAACAGCGGCAACCAGGACTTAACAAAAGCCGATTTAATAGTCGATAAATACAATTCTTTAAACGTTAGCACTTTAAGAAACTTATTCTAAGTAAAATATAGTTTTGGGTTAAAAAACAATAAAAACTCATTTTAAATCTACGTTTATCTGCGTGCTAATTGTGAGGGTTAAAATTTCGTATATAGGATTTAGAAAAAAAATCTTAGTGTTCTTTGTGTCTTTGTGTGAGAACATCGTGGTGTTGTGGGTTTGGTTTTAAAGAATTACAAAAAAAATTCGTGTCTTTTGTGTGTTTTGTGGTTTAATATTTCTTTCTTTATGTATTCACAGCTTTTTCCCCGCTTGACTTTTACCTAAAGACTTTTTATAATAATATTAAATGAGAAATCATGAAGTTGCAGATTTGTTATTCAAAATTGCTGATGGTTTGGATTTGTCGGGAGGTGCATTTTTCAGAATCCGCGCTTACAGAAGAGCAGCCAGAGCAATAAAGGATCTATCCGAAAACATTGAAAAAATTTACAAAGAAGGAAACCTTACAGATATAGAAGGTGTCGGAGAAGGTATTGCGAAAAAAATAGAAGAATATCTGGAAACGGGAAAAATGACAAAACTTGAAGAAATCTCAAAAAAAGTCCCCGAATCTCTTTTTTCTCTTTTACACATCAGAGACTTAGGTCCCAGAACGATTCACCTTCTCAATAAAGAATTAGGTGTCGAGAACTTAAAGGATTTAAAAAAAATAATTAAAAACGGCTCTTTTGCTAAAATAGAAGGACTCGGGGACAAAAAAGCAGAGAAAATTCTTGAAAATATTGAATTCTACGAAAAAAATACAGGTAAAAACCGCCGCTTTACTCTGGGGGAAGTAATCCCCTTAGCAGAAGATATCGTAAAAAAATTAAAAAATCTAAAATCAACTAAAAGAGTTTCTACTGCCGGTTCCCTGCGAAGAATGAAAGAAACAGTCGGAGATATAGATATTCTAGTTGAAACAGAAGAACCTGAAAAAGTAATAGAGAAGTTTACTTCTTTTCCTGAAATAAAAAAAGTTATGGAATCAGGAAAAACCAAGGTTTCAGTTATATTAAAAGGAATAGATATACAGATGGATCTTAGACTAATTCCTCCTCTGTCTTACGGAGCTGCTTTAATATATTTTACGGGTTCAAAAGACCACAATGTCAAAATCCGTGGTATAGGAGTAAAGAAGGCCCTGAAAATAAATGAATATGGTGTTTTCAAAAAAGAAAAAATTATTGCGGGAAAAACAGAGAAAGAAATATACAAGCTTCTGGGCATGGATTTCATACCGCCTGAAATAAGAGAAGACAGAGGGGAAGTCGAACTCGGTCTCGAAGGAAACCTGCCCGATATAATAGAATATGATGAGATTAAAGGAAATTTACATACTCACACAAAATATTCCGATGGAAATAACAGCATAAAAGAACTGGCTTCATTCGCTAAAGATCTCGGCTACTCGTATATCGGAATTACCGATCATTCAGCTTCAGCGGCTTACGCGAATGGGCTTTCGGAAGAAAATTTAAAAAAACAAATAGATGAAATAGATGAACTAAACGAAAACTTTAAAGATTTTAAAATACTTAAAGGAATAGAAAGTGATATTTTATCAGATGGCAATCTCGATTTTAAAGATGAAATTTTAGAAAATTTAGATTTCGTGATCGGCGCGATTCATACAGGTTTCTCAAAGAACGTTACGAAACGAATTGAAAAAGCATTAGAAAACCCAAATCTTACTATACTGGCTCATCCCACCGGAAGATTAATATCGAGCAGAATCGGTTATGCGGTCGATATCGACAGAGTAATTGAAAAAGCAAAAGAAGAGAAAAAGATACTTGAAATTAACGCATATTATGATAGATTAGACCTTGATGAGTTTAATGCGAAAGAAGCAAATAAAAAAGGTATAAAATTTTGTATAAGTACCGATGCTCATAATAACTATATGTTCAGATGGATGGATTTAGGTATTGGTATAGCAAGAAGAGCGTGGATTAATAGCAACGCTATCATTAACACTTATGCGCTTAATGATCTTTTAAAAATTTTAAAAAGAAATGGATAAATTTATTATAGAAGGCGGACAAAGTTTAAAAGGAGAGGTGCAAATTAAGGGCGCAAAGAATTCTGCGCTCCCAATCCTTGCCACCACATTACTCTGCGAAGATGAATTTGAAATAGACAATGTTCCGCTACTTCGAGATATTTTTACCATGAAAAAGGTGCTCGAAGTTCTGGGCGTTTCTGTAAAATTCGATAAGAACAAAGCAATTGTGGATACAAGAGGCGCGGTAGGTTATGAAGCACCTTACGAATTGGTTAATCAGATGAGAGCAAGTTATTACGTGCTCGGTCCGCTCCTCGCCAGAGTCGGAAGAGCATTAGTCTCACTACCCGGAGGCTGCTCAATTGGAACAAGACCGATTAATCTACACATAAGAGGTTTAAAAAAATTACAAGCGGATATTTCGATTACTCACGGATATATAGATGCCTATGGAAACAAATTAAAAGGTTCCCATATTTTTCTCGAAGGGCCGAACGGACCTTCTGTCGGTGCCACTATAAATGTTATGGCGGCAGCCTCTCTAGCAAGAGGAGTTACAGTTATCGAAGGAGCAGCAATGGAACCCGAAGTAACCGACGTCGCTAATTTTTTAAACAAATGTGGGGCAAAAATCAAAGGACAGGGAACAAGAAGCATAGAAATAAGGGGAGTAAAAAAACTCCATGGATGTAAATATGAAATTATTCCCGATAGAATTGAAACAGGCACATTTGCTATTGGAGCCGCAATAACAAGAGGAGATATTTTCTTGAAAAAGGCTAACGCGAATCATATCACAGCTTCGATCGATAAGTTGAAAGAAGTCGGCGCGGATATTTCTATTGAAAAAGATGGTTTCGCGGTAAAAATGGAAAAAGATATTAATAGTACGGATATTGAAACCGCGCCTTTTCCAGGTTTCCCAACAGATATGCAGGCTCAATTCACCGCTTTATTATGCCTTTCTAATGGAGTATCTATTGTAAGAGAAAAAATCTTTGAAGAAAGATTTATGCATGTTCTCGAACTCGTAAGAATGGGAGCGGACATAAAAAAGGAAAACGATTATGTTATAATTAAAGGAGTCCCATACCTTTACGGAGCAAAAGTTATGGCTTCCGACCTGCGGGCTTCCGCGGCTCTTGTCCTGGCGGGCTTGTCCGCTTCAGGAACAACAGAAATAATGAGAATTTATCACATAGACAGAGGATACGAAAATATTGAAGAAAGATTGAGAGACTTAGGCGCTCAAATATGGAGACAAGAAGAATAAATACCGATTATTTGATAATTGGCAGCGGAATATCTGCTCTAAATTTCGCTCTTAGAATACCCAGAAACAAAAAAGTGTTGATCCTTACAAAAAAGGAAAGAACCGACACAAACACAAACTACGCTCAGGGAGGAGTAGCCGCGGTTTTAGATAAAACCGATTCATTTTCTTCCCATGTCGAAGACACACTCAAAGCCGGAGCGGGGCTTTGCGTAAAAGAAGCCGTAGAAATAATGGTCAAAGAAGGTCCAAAATTGATTAAGGATTTGATTGAATGGGGGATTGAATTTACTAAAAATGAAACTACAGATCTCGAACTATGGAAAGAAGGAGGGCATTCTAAAAGAAGAATTGTTCACTCAGGTGATTTTACCGGGAGAGAAATAGAAAAAACCCTGATGTCGGCAATAAAAAAACATCCAAACATAAGGATATTCGAACATCATATCGCTTATGAATTTATTGAACAGGACGGAGCGGTATATGGAGTTTCGGCTTTAGACGTTTCCACAGGTGAAATCATGCGAGTCCTTGCCAAAATAACTTTTCTCGCTACAGGAGGCGCGGGACAGGTTTACCAGCATACTTCAAACCCATCGGTCGCGACAGGAGACGGAATAGCGCTCGCGTACAACGCGGGATGCAAAATCGCGGATATGGAATTTTTCCAATTCCATCCAACAACACTCTGGACACCTACACACACAGAAAGACAGCTGCTTATATCGGAAGCGGTCCGTGGAGAAGGAGCGATACTATCGGATGGCGACGGAAACAGATTCATGAAAGATTTCGATGAGAGAATGGAACTAGCGTCGAGAGATATAGTGGCAAGAGCATGCGATTCAGTATTGAAAGAAAAGGGCTACGATTATGTATTCCTCGACATTTCACATAAAGATTCCACATTGATAAAAAAGACTTTTCCGAATATCTATAAAGAATGCCTGAAACACTCGATAGATATTACAAAAGAACCCATACCTGTGGTACCTGCGGCTCACTATATGTGCGGAGGGGTATATACAGATCTTTACGGCAGAACAGACCTCAGAGGACTCCTCGCGGCAGGAGAAGTTTCTTTCACGGGAGTTCACGGAGCCAACAGACTCGCAAGCAACTCTTTGCTTGAAGCACTGGTTTTCTCGACTAGAGCAGCCAGTATAGCCCAAGACTGGGCGGTTTCCAGTTCTCTTCATAAAAAACTTAAACTAAAAGAGGGAAGAAAATCTATAATAGGAGAAAGTGTCTTAGCTACGCATACAAAAAAAGAAATAAAACAAACAATGTGGGATTACGTAGGTATAGTACGCAGAGATTATCTATTAAACAGAGCCCTCAGAAGATTTAAACTCTATAAGGGAGAAATTGAGGAATTATTCGAAAATAGCTATCTTTCAAGAGATATTGTGGAACTTCGATCACTGGTTACCGTAGCTTACCTTATAACAAAATCTTCTCTGGAAAGAAAAGAATCCCGAGGTCTCAATTACAACAAGGACCACCCCAAGACGGAAAAGGAATTTAAAAAACATACCTTTTTAAAAAAGGAGGAATAATGGATTACAAACTTATAACACGTCACTTTGATTCTTCGGATGACCTTGAAGCTCATATCACAAAAAAAATGAAAAAGCTCGCTAGATTCTCAAAATGGATAAACCATGTGGAAATTATAATAGACGGAGAAGGTAATAGAGAAGATACCGAAATCAATGTTTCCATGGACCATAAAAAAATAAACGCTAAAGCAAAAGGTAGCGATGCCTTTAAAACTACAGCAGACGCTTTCAATAAAGTTGAAAGACAGGTTAAGAAATTCGAGGAGAAAGTAACGGAACATCATGGAAGACGCTGAATTAACCGTTGAAGATTTATTTGAAGGTATAAAAGGTTATATCACAGTAAAACTAATCGCCGGAAAAGAAGGACTCTCACGTAAGATAAATAAAAAATACGCGAGCAGACCCGCGTATTTACTCGCGGGATACGAAAAAGATTTTCCCACAGGTTCGGTTCAAATTATAGGGAATAGAGACATCGGTTACCTCTCTACTCTTTCTAAAAACGAGCTTAGAGGAAGGATATCTAAACTTCTATCTTTTGAACCCCCGGCAATAATAGTAACCTGCGGATATGACGCACCGGAAACCTTGGTTGCAGGATGCAAAAAGATAAATATACCTCTTATGAAAACTGTAATCCCTTCATCTCAAGCATCCGAAGTAATTCAATTTTTTCTTGAAGAAAAGCTCGCAGATTCTGTCTGTTTGCATGGAGATTTAGTCGATGTTTTCGGCATCGGGCTTCTCATAACCGGAGAAAGCGGAATGGGTAAAAGCGAACTTGCTCTGGATTTAATTTTCAGAGGTCATCGCCTGGTCGCGGATGATATAGTCTGTGTCAAAAGAAAAAGGGATGTGTTATTCGGCGAGGAAATGAGAAAAGAAGAAATTTTTATGCATAATATTGAGATTCGGGGAGTAGGGATATTAAACATAGCAGCGCTTTTTGGAATTAAAGCGATACGAATGCACAAAAGGCTCGAAATGCAATTAGAGCTTGTAAAGTGGGAAAAAAAGAAAGATTACACAAGAACAGGTCTCGAAACGGAAGAAGTAGAAATATTGGGCGTTCCAATACCTAAAGTAAGCATCCCTCTCATACCTGGAAAAAATATTGCTACAATCGCCGAAGTAACTGCTATGGATTACCTGGGAAGGGGTGTAGGATTTTATTCAGGAGAGATATTTGAACATGAACTGGTAAAAAAACTTCAGAAAAAAAGAAAAAAGTATATGCGATTAGAAGAGGATGAAGAATAAAATACCTTTCGGACCCGTACCATCGAGAAGACTCGGCAGGAGTCTGGGCATTAACAACATTCCTCCCAAAATATGCACTTATTCTTGCGTTTACTGTCAGGTCGGCAAAACCTACAATTTTTCAAATGAAAGAAAAAGATTTTATAAGATAGAAGAAATCAGGAATCAGGTCTTCGGAAAAATTGATGAGCTTAAAGTACAAAAAGAAAAAATAGATTACTTAAGCTTCGTACCCGACGGTGAACCGTCGCTTGATATTAATCTGGGAAAGGAAATAGAAATACTAAAAAGTTCGAATATACCAATCGCGGTTATAACTAACGCTTCTTTAATAAACCGGGAAGATGTCAGAAAAGATTTAAGTAAAGCTGATTGGGTTTCAGTTAAAATCGACGCGGTCGACGAAAAAACCTGGAAAAAAGTCAATCGTCCGCACCCTGAATTGTTATTAAAAGATATTCTCGAAGGAATAAAAGAATTTTCAAACAAATATTCAGGAGACCTTTACACTGAAACTATGCTAATAGAAAATATAAACACCGATAAAAAAAATATAAAAAAAATCGCGGATTTTATAAGCACTTTAGAAATAAATACAGCTTATATTTCGATACCGACCAGACCACCGGCAAGTAAATCGGCTGGAATTCCTAGTGAAGAAACAATTAATATAGCTTATAATTTATTTACGGAGAGAAATATAAATGTAGAATTATTAAGTGGTTACTCTCCGCTAGAATTTCCCGTGACAAAAAACGTACGCGAAGAAATACTAAACATCGTTGCCGTTCATCCGATGCGGGAAGAAGATGTAAAGAATATTCTTAACAAAGCTAATAAAAACTGGAACATTGTAGAAAATCTTTTAGAAAAAGGAGAAGTGAAAATGGTAAATTTCGGGAAAAATAAATTCTTCCTTAGGAGCTTTAAAAGGGATATAACAAATGGGAAAAATAAGTGATAATTATAAAAAATTACGCGACTCAATAAAAGATGATGTAAACATAGTTGTTGCCACAAAGACAAGAAGTATAAACGAAATAAGAGAAGTTATAGAAGCAGGAGCTGAATATATTGGGGAAAATTATGTATATCCGGAGGCCACCGAAAAATATGAAGAATTGGGAGATATGTCTATTAAATTAAAATGGCACCTTATAGGTCATCTCCAAAGCAACAAAATAAATAAAGCCCTTCGAATTTTCGATTTAATACAGACGGTAGATTCTGTAGAGAAAGCAGTAGATATCGATAAGCGGGTCGAAAATGCCGGGAAGATATTTATGCCCATTCTCCTGGAAATAAACAGCGGCAAAGAAAAAGCAAAAACAGGTTTTATGCCTGTTATAAAGGAAATCAAAAAAGCTTTAATTACAATGGAAGAGTTAAAACATATAGAGATCAGAGGACTTATGACAATGGGTCCCGCGGAGGGCAACCCTAAAAACACGCGAAAATATTTTACTCAAACGCGAAAAATATTCGAAAAACTCAAAGATGTAACAACAATCAATTCAAAAATGGAAATTTTATCGATGGGAATGAGCAATTCTTATAGGGTGGCAATGGATGAAGGCTCGAATATGGTAAGGATTGGTTCGTTAATTTTCGGGGAAAGACACTAACCCCCACTACACCCAAATTCTAACCATGTGGATCAGTATATGAGTAAATGTGTGAATGAGTAAAAAAAACAGTTAACCCATACACCCATCGACTCATTTTCTTGAAGCTAAACCACATAGGAAACAGAGATCATAAATCCTTGACAATATAACTCGATTTCCTTACTTTTATGATAATTTATCGTTCTGTATAAAAAAAATACATTTAATTAAAAAGGAGTTATTATGAAGAAAAAATCTTTGTTTTTTGTTTGTTCTGCAATAATCTTTTTGCTGCCGTTAGTTTTATCCGCGGAAGCCTCTATTAAAATAAATACAGAAAAAAGAGGAGAGCCAATCTCTGAATACATCTATGGTCAATTCATCGAACACCTGGGCAAATGTATATACGGCGGCCTTTGGGCTGAAATGCTTTTGGACCGCAAATTTTATTATGAAATTACAGACAAATTCGATCCATGGGCTTACAGGAATGAACCTTACTGGGATACAGACTATTATAGATATTTAAACGCTTCGTCCTGGCAGGTAATCGGCCCTGCAGGAACAGTCACAATGGATTCTGTTAATCCCTATACGGGAAAGCATTCTCCTGTTATTAATGGAAATAAGGATGTTTCAAAAACCGGTATTAAACAATCATGGCTTACTTTGAAGAAGGGTCAGAAATATATAGGTAGAATAATTCTTGCCGGAGAGAAAAAAGCCGCGCCTATAACAGTACGTCTTGTTCCGAAAAAAGGTAAAATATTATCCGAGGAGATTAAAAATATATCTTCGGAATATAAAGAATATCCTCTGGAATTTGTTGCTTCTGAATCGTGCGGCAACACGGAATTGGACATATTCACTAAAAATGAAGGAAATTTTGAAATCGGAACTATTTCACTGATGCCCGCGGATAATATCAAAGGATGGAGAAAAGATGTAGTTGGGTTATTAAAAGAACTGAACGCGCCTGTTTATCGCTGGCCGGGAGGGAATTTTGTAAGCGGATATAATTGGAGAGATGGTATTGGTGAGAGAGATAAACGTCCGCCTCGAAAGAATCCTGCCTGGTCAGGAGTAGAATCCAATGATGTGGGCATACATGAATATATGGAACTAATGGAAATGATCGATGCGGAACCATTCATCGCTGTAAACACAGGTTTGGGTACAGTAGAAGAAGTCGCGGAAGAAGTCGAGTATTGCAATGGCTCTAAAAACACATCCCTCGGAAAATCGCGGGCAAAAAACGGTCATCCCCAGCCCTATAATGTTAAATGGTGGGCGATTGGGAATGAGATGTATGGGAATTGGCAGTTAGGGCACATGCCTATCGAGAAATATACACAAAAACACAATGAGGCAGTAAAGGCTATGAGAAAAGTGGATGATAATATCAAACCTATCGCTGTGGGTGAGGTAGGAAAGTGGAGCCAAAAAATGCTGGGAAACAGTTCCGATTATATGAGCCTTATCAGCGAACATATCTATATGAAAGAAAAAGTAAATGTAACCGAACATACAGCGCAGTTAGCAGATGCTATACGGGGAAAGGCGGATGCGCATAGAAAATACAGAAAAGAAATCAAAGGACTGAAAGAAAAAGACATCGATATTGCTATGGATGAATGGAATTACTGGTATGGAGATTATATTTACGGCGAATTGGGAGTTCGTTACCATACGAGAGATGCTATCGGTATCGCCAGAGCTTTTCATGAATACTATAGAAATAGCGATATCATATATATGGCTAACTATGCTCAAACCGTAAATGTTATCGGTGCTATAAAAACAAACGATACTACTTCAACTTTTGCTGCAACCGGTATGGTTTTGAAGTTATACCGAAACACTTTTGGCTCTATCCCCGTCGAAATATCGGGTAATGCGGGCGATTTGGATATCTCGGCAGCTTTAACAAAAAACATGGATTCAATAACCGTTTCGATTGTTAATCCCACTGAAAGTGATCAAAAATTAAATATAAATCTTCCGGAGGTCGGGAATAAATCGGAAGCAACAAAGTGGGAGATACATCATCCCAACCCTGCAGCATATAATGAACCCGGGGAAAAACCTGAGATAAATATAATCAAAAAAAATGTTAACATAGATCTAAACAGTTTGCTAATTAAAAAGTATTCTATAACAATATATAAAATGAATCTATCGCATAGAAAGTAGAAAATCAGTTGATTTCTTAATTAGCAAAAAAGGATTTTTTGTGCTTCCTTATTTAATTAATGCCATTTTTTTAACTAACGTATATTTTCCGGTTCGAAGCTGGTAATAATATATACCACTCGCTAAATTACTTCCGTCAACTTTTACCCGATAATTTCCTTGGGATTTTGTTTCATCGACTAATGTTTTCACTTCTTTACCCGATACATCGTATAACGTAATTTTTACCTTGCTTTTAAAAGGTATATGATAGCTGATTTCAGTGATATGACTGTAAGGATTAGGATAATTTTGACAAAGATTAAATTCAGAAGGTTTCTGTGTTTTGTGATCCTTAACTGCACTTACCAGGGGCTTAAGCCTGATATCATCGATACAAAAAACTCCGGAACCCGATTGCACTCCGCTCAAACCAACCGCAATTTCACCAATATCATTTAAAGACATACCCGTAAAAGAACTTAAGGGAATCGTGAATTTCTGATAACTATCCGAAATAGCATCTAAATAAACTTCATCTGATTCAGTTGCATTATCCGCATCATTTAAGATAATGTACACACTTCCGGGACCATCTATTCTACAGGCTAATTGCAACGAATCATATCCCGTAAAATCATAGCCAAATCCATTTTCTTCTCCTCTATTTTAATATTTAAAATATATTTATAATTACTTCTTGTATTTTAGACAGAAAAACCGGTTTTATCAAGTTTAAACTCCGGAAACATAAACACATCTTTTCTCTGCGTACTCTGCGACTTGCGGTGATACTAAGATATGGGATTTAGAGTGTAAAACGTGTATCCTAGTTTTTACAGGATAAAAATCTACTATACTTGACAATCCAATAAAATTTCTTAATATTCATACCGTATAATAGAGAAACGGTAAATTAATTCGGAGGTTTTTATTAAAGTCAAGTATACCATAAAGGGATACAAATCAAAAACTATACAAAATTATCATCACTCTGAGGAAAAGGTTTTATTTTTGTTCGTTTTTAATCAATAAAAAGGAAGGAGAAGAAATTTATGAGGATAAAATTTATTAAAAGCTTTATTGCAGCATTAATACTACTTATGGTCGTTGGTTGTCCTACAAACCCTACCACAAAAGGCTTCACAGCAGATATGGTTCAAAAAGTAAACAATCAAAATATAGAAGGAAAGATATTCGCAAAAGAAAACGAGTACCGGATGGATATAAAAGAAAGAGGAGAAGATATAAGTATTTTGGTTAATCGCGAAAGCGGCAAACAGAAGATTATTATTCATTCACGAAAAACCGCGAAAGAAGTTTTAAATACCAGTAATAAAAGTCTTTCCAACAACCCTTTCGAATCTTTTTATTATTCACTTAAAAAAAACTCCTCGAGAGAAAAAGGTACTGAATTTATTAATGGTTATGAATGTAAGAAAATAGAAGTTTACAAAAAGGACAAAATATTGATAACCGCCTGGGTATCCGACTCATTAAACTGGCCGCTTAAAATAGAAACTGCAATTGGGCCTCCTAAGGAAGTAGAATTAAGCAATATCAAAGAAATGCCTGTAGAAGAAAATCTATTCCAGGTACCCAAGGGCTATAGATTTTCGCCTCTCCCTGAACAAAAAAAAGAGGGGACCCAATCTAAAGAAAAATCGGTAGATATAAAAGCAATCAAAGAAATCGCGTTCAAAAAGTTAGAGGAGAAAGGTATAGAACTGGAAACCGAAGACGGAACGATAAAACTCAGAAGAATTATCATATCTACATTAACTAAGTACTTTCCCGGTTGGTATTTCTTTCGTATCAACAGAGAAAAAAAAGTACAGGGCGAAATATCATTTAGCAACATACCAGTGGAGAAAGCCGCTGTTAGCAAAGACAAAAAAACCGTCTACATTATAGAAAGCCCGGAAACAGATATGTCACTTAACAAAGAACTTAAAACGCTTTTAGACCAGGACATTAAACTAAATAACGAAAAAGCCATAAAAGATTTCGGAAGAGCTCTGGTGGTTTTATACTTTAGAGAGACAACAGTTCAGGGTGTAGAACCTCTGGGTGAAAACGAATGGGCAATTTATGACGGAACAGCCTCCGGGTATTTAAAAGGCTTCATAGTTAAATTAGACAAAAACGGAAAAATTGCAGAATTGAACTACAAATTGAAAATAAAAGAACAATAATTCGAAAAACATAAAACTCATTAATAAGGGGTAAGGATCTCTATCTCAAGAAATAGGATAGAGATCCATTTAAATTCCATTATATACGTTTGTGTATTTTTTAATCAGGGTTAATCTATAGCAATTCGTTGCCAAATTAGTTAATTCTTCGAATTCAAGTTGAATGATTAAACAGAAAGATTTTCAAATAATCGAATGGTCAAATAGTAAAAGAACAAACAATAATAAACCTCTGTGTTCTCCGTGTGTCCTATGTGGGATTAAGTCTTATTTGGTAGGGGCTTGCTAATTGAGCGATAAGAACTAATATATATACTTAATAAGAGGAGGAAACTAAAACAAAAAAAAGATTCGAAACAATAAACTTACATTCAGGACAGGAAAAAGTCGATAAAGAGGTAGGTTCAAGAGCCGTACCTATTTATCAGACCACGTCTTTTGTATTTAGAGATACAAAACACGCAGCCGACCTCTTTTCCCTAAAAGAAGAAGGACATATTTATTCCCGCATTTCGAACCCGACGATAGAAGCCTTCGAAAAAAGAATTACCGATATAGAATGCGGAACCGGGGCACTGGCGGTTTCTTCCGGAATGGCCGCGGAGGCACTTACTCTTTTAGGGATTACTGAATTAGGGGATGAAATTGTGGCAGGCAACAATCTATATGGCGGGACTTATCAATTATTAAATCATTCGTTTCCGAAACTGGGAAGAAAAACAACCTTTGTGGATTCCTCGAAACCCAAAGAGTTCAAAAAAGCAATAACGAAAAAAACAAAAATAATATATACCGAAACCATAGGCAATCCTAAACTCGATGTTCCGGACTTCGAAAAAATCGCTAAGATAGCTCATACGGCAGGAATACCTCTGATCGTTGATAATACAGTGGGCGTAGGTATAGTAAGACCAATAGAATATGGTGCAGACATAATTGTACAATCTGCTACAAAATGGATAGGAGGTCACGGAACCTCGATAGGCGGTGTTATTGTTGATTCCGGAAATTTCAACTGGAACAATGGAAAGTTCCCCGAACTCGTCAACCCGGATCCAAGTTACCATGGAGTAAGCTACTGGAAAGACTTCGGAAAAGTAAAAGGGGTAGGGAATATAGCATTTATAACCAAAATACGCTGTCATATGCTTAGAGATTTTGGCTCATGTTTAAGTCCTTTCAACGCTTTTCTTTTCCTCCAGGGACTCGAAACGCTTCATTTAAGAGTTGAGAGGCACTGTAAAAACGCGCTTGATGTCGCAAAATTTTTAAAAAAGCATTCTCAGGTAAGCTGGGTAAACTATCCCGGACTGCCCGAACATCCGAGCCACAAAACCGCAAAAAAATATTTAAAAGGCCAATATGGCGGACTTGTAGGTTTCGGTATAAAAGGCGGTCTCCCGGCGGGAAAGAAATTTATTGAATCCGTGAAATTGCTTTCTCACCTGGCGAATATCGGTGACGCTAAGAGCCTGGTTATCCATCCCGCTTCCACAACACATCAGCAACTCACAAAAAAAGAGCAGGAAGCAACCGGGGTAACCGAGGATTATATTCGTTTATCTATTGGACTGGAAAATATCGAGGATATAAAAGAAGATATAAATCAAGCCTTAAAAAAGACAGCGAAACAATAAAAGAATGGAAGATAAAAGTTTAGGAATTGTCGAGACTAAAAATTTCATATTCGCTGAGCCACCGAATGAATTCGAACTGGAAAACGGTGAGAAACTCGGACCCATAACTGTCGCTTTTGAAACATACGGTAAATTAAATAAAGAAAGATCTAACGCTGTTCTTATCACCCACGCTTTTTCCGGCGATGCTCACGCAGCAGGATATTACGAAGGTGACAACAAACCTGGCTGGTGGAACAGCATGATCGGGCCGGAAAAAGCTTTCGATACCGATAAATACTATGTTATATGTTCTAATGTCCTCGGAGGATGCAGCGGTACAACCGGACCTTCCTCGATAAACCCCGAAACCGGCAAACCTTACGGTTTAGATTTCCCATTAATAAGCATAAACGACATGGTAAATGTACAAAATAAACTACTTGAAAGTTTAAACATAGAAAAACTCCTTACAGTCGCCGGCGGTTCGATGGGAGGAATGCAGGCACTATCCTGGTTAATTAAACATCCGGATAAAATAAAAAGCACTATAATAATAGCATCAGCCATCAAACACTCTCCTCAACAGATTGCCTTCGATGAAGTGGGTAGAGTATCCATAATTTCCGACCCCTCATGGAACGAAGGAGACTATTACGGAAAAGAAAACCCTGTAAGAGGACTCGCGCTCGCCCGAATGGTTGGACACATAACGTACATGAGCAATGAATCGATGATGGAAAAATTCGGTAGACGGATTAGAAACGTGGGAGAAAAACACAAATTCAATACAGGTTTTGAGATAGAAAATTATCTTCATTACAGGGGCAGCAGTTTTGTAGAAAGATTCGACGCGAATTCTTATCTTTACATAACAAAAGCAATAGACTGTTATGACGCGTCGGAAGGCAAAAATCTTTCCGAAATTTTGCATGGGGTAAAAGCAAAAGTTATGGTATTAGCTTTCAAATCAGATTGGCTTTACCCAAAATATCAATCGAAAGAAATTGTCAAAGCATGTAAAGTCGCCGGAATCGATACTACCTCCTGTGAAATAGAATCTACTTATGGACACGATGCTTTCCTCCTTGAAATTAAAGAAGAAACTCAATTGGTAAAACATTTCTTAGAAAAAGTTGCTCAAGCCGATTAAAAATGCTTCAATATATTAGAGAGATAGAATTTCAAACAATTTGTGACTATATTAAAAAAGGGTCCTCTGTCCTCGATTTGGGCTGCGGGGATTGTGAACTGCTTCAACGCCTAATAAAAGACAAAAATATAAAAGCCCAGGGCATCGAAATCGACGAAAAAGAAATCTACAAATGTGTAAAAAAAGGTGTTTCTGTCCTTCATGAAGATATAGAATACGGATTATCAGAATACAAAGATAAATCCTTCGATTATATAGTTCTCCAGCAAAGTCTTTCGGAAGTAGTCAAAAAACCAGACAAAGTAATACAGGAAGCGCTCAGAGTTGGAAGAAAGGTAATAATAAGTTTTTCTAATTTCGCGCATTACAGCGCTAGACTTCAGATTTTTCTAAAAGGCAGGACGCCTGTAACTCCTTCTTTACCTTATGCCTGGCACAACACTCCAAACCTTCATTTTCTGAGTCTTTCGGATTTTATCGAATACTGTAAAGAAAGAAATATGAAAATAGAAAGAAAAACTTATTTAGGTACAAAAAGAAAAACGTATTTCTTTCCCAATTTTTGCGCTCTTGTCGGTATCTTTATGATATCACAAGATTAAAGGCCGCTTACAGCCTTATCACATTTCCCATCTTATTCACACGGACAACGCTTTAAATAATCGAGTATCTCTCCCATATCCGCGAAAGCCACACAAACAGTCGAATCCGCGGCCCCATAATATAATCGAAGTTCATTTTTTTTCTTGTCGATTACTGCACCTGTAGGAAAAACAACTCCGGCTACATCTCCTATGAATTCATAAGGTTCCTTCGGACCAAAAACCCATTCCTGACTACGCTTTAGAACTTTCCATGGTTCCTCAAGATCAAGCAAAGCAAGACCAACTCTATAAAGACTACCCGCGGCAGTCTCACGTACACCATGGTATATAAGAAGCCAACCCTCTGAAGTTTCGATTGGCTGAGCACCCAACCCAACTCGACTATTATCCCACAACCCACCTCTTCTATGCAAAAGAACACGGTGCTCACCCCAGTGAACAAGATCAGGGGAAAACGCAATCCAGATATGCGCTTCGCCGCTTACTATGGGACGGTGAATCAAAACATACCTCCCTCCGAATTTCCTTGGAAAAAGAGAAGCATCCTTATCCTCTGGGGGCAGCAATGCTCCGAATTTTTCAATTATTTCGAAATCTTTTGTTAAGGCAAGAGAAACCTTTGGCCCAACCGAAGAATAAGAAACATAGGCAATGGCGTATTTTTCAAGATCCACAAGCCATACTATTCGAGGATCCTCAAGACCCCATCTTTCTTCCGGATGCGCTTCGAAATATTCCATAGTAGGAGCCTCATCAATATTCCAGTCCGTAATACCATCTTTACTCCTGGCAAGTGTCAAATGAGAAAAACCACGATAGTCCTCTGCCCGGACCAAAAGCAAAGTTTCACCGTCTATAAAGGCGGCACCCGGATTAAAAACAGAGTGGACCGGATAAGGCCACCCGGCTGCCGTCAAAATCGGATTATCTTTATATCTGCGGAACAAAGATGATCCGCCAACTTCCGAAAAAACCAATATAACCTCCTTATAAATAAAAATTTAATTTATCGTTAACGCGTATATTTTACATAAACAAGAACAAAAGTCAATATTCAATAAAAATATATCTATAAAAAAGAGGCGGGAAAACTCCCGCCTTTTTGGAATTAATAATCTTTATCTAAAAAACCCTTTACATCGCAGCCATGAATAAACTAAACATGCCAGCATATTCCATAAAATCGTCTTCTGTGTCATCGGAGAATATAATAGCAACTTCACTTTCGTAGATCTCATCTTCATACTCACCTTCAGGATCCCAGACATAGCCTTCTATAGTAGCCGCGAGTCCACCATTATCTGTAATTTCTCCTTCTATCTCTCTCTTTTCATATTCATCATATTCGCCGCCATATTCGACAACCTCCGATACATCCAATTCCATCTCCCATCCATCTGAATCCTCGAGCACCAATAAACCGCTATCATCCTCATACCTGGTCACGCTATAATCTACCCGATAATCGGTCTGCAAATTTTCCGCCCACAGATGCACCGTACCCACAAAATCCATCGAATCGAGAAGAGTAGTATCAACATCAACATCACTGGTTATGGTTGCCCCTACCTGGAAATAATTTACAATTTCGTACACCAAACTTGCTTCATCCGCTACATCAGCCGAAGTATAATGAGCCGAGAATTTTATCCAGGCAAGATCGTCACCATCTAAACTCAACCCTATCCAGATATTTGTGGGCAAAGTGTCCTCTGCTGTTTCGTAAAATTCGATAGAATCTATCAGGAGTTCGGCGTCATGTTCTACCATGGAAGTGTCTGTATAATCCCATCGGAATAAAATAGCATCTTCAGGATTATTCGGATCCGTAGGGACCCAATCAAAATTTATATAATCCCAGGTACCATAAAGTGTATCGAGACCCATAGGATCTCTCATCTTTCTAAGATTTTCTGCTGGTGCTTCTATATCTTCGTTGAACATGATTGCCGGCCCGGGAGGGCCGCTATTACCAAAAGATTCCAGCGCCTGAGAAGCTTCGGACATGTAAGCGTTCATCATCATCGAATTTAAACCACTAAGAAATATCTTAGTATCTTCAGGTGTAGCCTCTTCACTACTACAGGAAACCAATGTTAACAATAACCCTAAACTCACGATTAACAAACAAACTTTCAAAAACTTCATAAAAGACCTCCTCTTTTTATGACTATTACAACTATAACCTTTCTTCTTGTTTCAACCCCGGTGATACGGAAAAAGTATAATTACAAAAAGGACACTTGTAAGGGAGCTTATCTTTTTTCATAAAAAAGATTTCATCACATTCTGAACACTTGAATTTCTTTAGATCTGCTTGATTGGCGGAATTTTCGACTGGCAACATAACTCCGCGGCATTCCGGACAAAACGGGTTTTTAATTTTATCTTTAGGAAGACAAATAAAAGTTCCGCATCCTTTACATTCAAATTCTTTCATCTTTATAATTATAAGCATAATAAGTATATATGTCAAGTATAAAGTCCACACCCCAAGACGTTCCAAGGCACATGGTTTACACTTTGTGATATAATATTAAAATTATTTTTTAGAGTTGCAAGGTCTAAATCGGGGTCCAGCGTCACATCCATCTTCTTGGATAGTAGTTTATCAAGATTGG